>JACCDI010068880.1_pt1 | contig 29662 bp, 29 predicted proteins | sample 7442791 | NCBI WGS metagenome assembly JACCDI01 (sample SAMN15323434, study PRJNA562643) | freshwater metagenome | isolation source: river surface water | place: USA:Blue River Watershed | collected 2017-08-15
AAAATTCCGACAACTTGATTCTCATCAAACCACCAATGTCCCTGGGTAACGGCGTAATAGTCCCAAATCAAAAAGATTACCGAGACCGGCAAGATGCTTAGAAGTGCGCGTTTGAATCTACGGAGTACACCAACCTTCAAGAAAATCTCAAGCCAGATAGAGCCGAAAAATGTGAATAGCAACATCGCAAAGTAAGCGAACTTGAGCACGGCTTATGCTAATCTTCTTTTCAATCGGGAGCCAAAAGTTGGCTGAGAGGACCTTCGGGTCGACCGTCACACCAGTTCGGTAATGCGAATTGGAAAGGGGTTAAACGTGAATACTTTTTTTACCGCCTGGGAATACCAAGTCTCCTACCTGGAATTTATCTCTGTCTTAACTTCATTGACCGCCGTGACTTTAGGAGCGCGAGGTACTCGCTGGGCATGGCCTTGGTGGATTCTTAGCAGCACCCTTTACGGACTCTTCTTCTACAGAGTTGATCTACTTGCTAGTGCGATTCTCCAACTCATTTTTATCGCAGCTGCAATCTGGGGATGGTTTGGTTGGAAACCCAGTGGCGTTGAACCTCGTTACATGACCAAGAACGAGAGAGCTATCTGGTTATTTGCTGCTTTCGTTTTATGGCTATTGGCAGCTCCTCTCCTCGCAAATATTGGCGCAGCGGCGTCATGGCCAGATTCACTTCTGCTGGTGGCAAGTGCAGTAACCCAACTAATTATGGTCCGGCAATTTCACGAGACTTGGTCCCTCTGGTTTGCAATCAACTTGTTTGGAACTTGGCATTACGCGCGGCAAGAGTTCTTCTTCACTGCGTTGCTTTACTCAGTCTTTGCTCTCATTGCTATTTATGGATTAGTTCGATGGCTAAAGATAAAAAGGTAGCAAGTACTTCGCTTAGTGAGATTTTGGAGCGGATCAATACCAGCCCACGAAAATCTCGCTTTACTTCCGCAATCTCAATTGACGGCCCAGCTGGTTCCGGAAAAACTACTTTGGCGCGACAAATTTCCGAAAACTTTGAAGATGGTTCGGTACTTACCATTCATATGGATGATCTTTACAACGGTTGGGAGGATGCTTTGACTGCCCAACTCACTCGTACTCTGGTAAATCAAATTCTCGCTCCTGCTTCCCAGGGCAAAGCAGTTGGGTATCGAAAATATGATTGGTTAAGTAGGTCATTTGGAGATCTAATCTCGCATCCGTGCCCCACTCTCTTGATCTTGGAAGGGGTTGGTTCTGGACAGAGAGCAACTAGAGCATTCACTGACGAATTGATTTGGATTGATGTAGAAGTAGAAGTTGGACTTCAAAGAGTCCTTCGTAGAGATGGTGATTACCTCGAAACTGAGATGCGTATTTGGCAAATTCGTGAGCAAGCGCACTTCGAGAGTGAAAACACTCGGGATTGCGCCACAATTCGAGTAGATGGCAACTTCTTCATCTAAAATTCGGTTGTGTCTGATTTAACTGGCGAAGTCATAGATGGTCGTTATAAGTTAAATCGCATAGTTGCCTCAGGTGGTATGGCAACAATCTATGCCGCACTTGACCTTCGCTTAGATCGACAAGTCGCAGTAAAGATTATGCATCCCCATCTCGCTCAAGATGAAAAGTTTGTAGAGAGATTCATAAGAGAAGCAAAAGCTGCTGCCTCGCTCTCGCATCCGAATATCGTCGCCGTCCTCGACCAGGGATGGAACCAAGGCGGAACTCCATGTGTCTTCATTGTTATGGAGTTAGTGGAAGGCGCAACGCTCCGCGACTATTTGCATGAGCAGGGAAGAATCCCCCCGGAACGCGCGATTCCCATGATTATTCCGGTAGCAAGCGCACTGGCCGCTGCACATAAAATTGGAATAGTCCATCGAGATATCAAGCCTGAAAATATCCTGGTCTCAAAAGAGGGCCGAATAAAGATTGCTGACTTTGGCTTGGCACGTGGAGCCTTACTTGGAAGCACCATGACGGCCGAATCAAGTGTGATTTTAGGAAGTGTCTCCTATCTATCGCCCGAACAAGTTCAGCGCGGTATTGCGGATGCTCGAAGCGATGTGTACTCATTGGGAATAGTTCTTTTTGAGTTAATCACCGGCGAAAAACCTTACCAAGGTGAGGATCCCGTCCAAATCGCAATCCGGCATGTGAATGATCGCGTTCCAGCTCCCTCCACATTGAATTCATCAATTACGCCGGAATTAGATGCTCTGGTTTTACGTGCCACGGATGTAAATCCAGATAAGCGCCCCGCTGATGGCGCAGTATTTCTTGAAGAGCTCCGTGCTCTCTCCGAGAAATTAGATCCAAAAAAGAGACAACTAAGTTTGGAATTGGATTTGCCGCCGTTGCCCCTCAAGCAACCTATTAGGGAGCGGCAAAAAGAGCCACGCGCAAGAAAGGCTAATCCTCAAGTTTCACAGGAATCAGAGGTTAACTCAGAGGGCGAAAAGGAGAGTTCGGTGGCGAAAAAGAAATCAAAGGAATCAAAACGTTCCGTATCTCCTAGAGTTAAGCGGAATCGACGTATTGCATCACTCGCTGCTCTCGCCTTGCTATTTACATCTTGGTATATCTGGGCTGGGCCCGGTTCGAAAGTCGTAGTGCCATCACTTGCTGGATTTACCGTAAAAGATGCCCGCTCCGAATTATCCGATCTTGGGTTGAACTTGGAAATTGGAGTTGAGGAATTTAGCGAAGATGTTGGCGAAGGAAAGATAATTAAGTCAGATCCAGCCGGAGGTGGACGCGTTGATCCAAATGGCCTGGTTACCGTTATTGTTTCTAAAGGCAAAGAGCGATTCATAATCCCAAACCTTGTTGGTCTCAAACCTGATGTAGCACAAGAGTTGATCGACGAGAATAAGTTGGTCGTGGGCGAGATTGTTGAAGAGTTCTCTAGTGATCTACCCAAAGGTTTGATCCTTAGGACGACACCTGTAAGCGGGGAGCGAGTAAAGCGAGATACTTCCTTGACGCTATTTGTCTCTAAAGGAGTAGAGCAGATCTCCCTCTCTGATTACAAGGGCAAGAGTGGTGAACAGGCCCTTAACGAATTAGTTGAAGCTGGTTTTGAAGTTAAGACTCAATATATCTTTAGCGAAGATCTACCCGCAGGCGCCGTCGTCTCTCAAACCCCAGGCAAGGGTGAAGCTGATAAGGGCAGCACCATTACTTTGATTGTTTCAAAAGGAACTGAATTTGTTTTTATACCTAATGTCTTTGCGCTAAGTGAGGCTAAAGCAGTTGCAACCCTCAAAGATCTCGACCTAAAGGTTGTTGTCAAGAAAGTTGGCAATAAGAAGAACAAGGTCGTCACAAATATCTCCCCCAAGGTGGGAAGCAAAGTAAAACGTGGCTCTACTGTGACAATCACAGTAGGGTGACGGTGTGGCCAAGAATTCAAGTAAGGAAGTGAAACGCCCCTTAATCGGAGCGCACGTTCCTACTTCTGGTGGAATGGCAAAGCGTTCCATCGAGTATGCCGCGACTATTAAGGCTGAAGCAATTCAGGTCTTCGCATCCAACCCACGTGGCTGGGCCATGCCCGATGCAAATCCAGAAGCTGATTCAGCATTTCGCCAGCGAGCAAGCGAACTTGGGATCGAAACTTACGTTCACGCCCCATTTCTTATAAACCTTGGTTCACCGACAGAAGGAACCTATAAGAACTCGGTTGCTTCAACTTCTTACTCACTTCGCAGAGGTCGCGAGATAGGAGCGCTTGGAGTTGTAATCCATACTGGCTCAGCCGTTGATGAAGCTCATGTGAGCAAAGCATGGAAACAGATAAAGAGCGGAGTCATGCCGATCCTGGATAAGTTAACCGATGCGGATCCTTGGCTACTACTTGAACCTACTGCTGGCCAAGGACAATCGCTAGTCAAGAAGTTAGATGATCTAAAGAATTACTTTGAAGCTCTAGAGTGGCATCCCAAAGTTGGGGTTTGTCTTGACACATGCCATGTATTTGCAGCTGGCCATGACATAAAGAGTAAAGGTGGCATGACCGAGACTTTGGATCTATTGGTAGAAGTTGCAGGTAAAGAAAGAATTCAATTGATTCATGCAAATGATTCAATGGATGTCCTAGGATCTTTGAAGGATAGACATGCAAACTTAGGTGAGGGTGAAATTGGAACCAAGCCATTTGAAGAGTTGCTTAGACATCCAGCTGTAGTTAATGCTCCCCTAATTCTTGAGACCCCGGGTGAAGAACCTGAACATGGTCGGGAAGTCGCGCTTCTTAAGAAATTGCGGGATAAATAAGTGGCCTTAGTCCTTGCGCCGTGGGCGCTTCTTGCCGTTGCGGCGATGTGGGGAATTTCCTTTGTCTGGATGAAGGACATTCTTGATCAGCAAGATGTCTTCAGCTTCTTGGTTTCACGTTTCATAGTGGCAGCGCTAGTGATGTTAGTGGCTAATCCAAAGGTCATTGCAAGACTTAATCGCACGCTTTTGCTAAAGGGATCACTCATTGGCACGGCACTTGGCCTCGGCTACATATTCCAGACTTTAGGGCTAGAGCGCACGACTCCGGCAATTACAGGATTCATTACGGGACTTTATGTCGTCTTAACTCCACTTATTGGAGCTTTAATTCTCAAGGAGAAATTAACTATATCGGCCTGGTTTTACATAGCTCTTGCAACTGTGGGTCTTGGAGTTCTCTCCATCAATGGATTATCAATTGGGACCGGTGAGCTTTTCGTTCTAATCTCCGCATTTCTATTTGCTGCACATATCCTTCTCTTGAGTCGGTGGAGTAGAGACTTTGATGCATACACACTTACTTTTGTTCAATTAGCTACTTGCGCAATCGTTTCTGGGATTCCCGCCTCACTAAATGGATTCATTGCGCCACCTGATACCCAAGTCTGGGCGGTCGTGATCTTTACTGCGGTCTTTGCTACTTTCTTCGCCTTCGTAGTCCAGACCTGGGCACAAGCGCGTATTTCCGCTACGAAAGTCGCCGTAATTCTCACTATGGAAGTTGTCTTTGCTGCTCTCTTCTCAGTAGCCCTGGGCGCCGAGCCATTAACTTTACGGATAGTTCTGGGTGGCTCTATGGTTCTCGTAGCCATGGTCATGATTGTCCAACCGAAAGTTACGCCCACAAAAAATGATAGTTGATCTCCGCTCCGACACAGTAACTCGACCATCCGATGCAATGCGCGCTGCGATTGCTGCTGCTCCGGTTGGAGATGATGTTTATAGCGATGATCCAACTGTTAACTCGCTAGAAGAACGAGTTGCCGAAATGTTTGGCAAAGAAGCTGCCGTCTTTACTCCGAGCGGCTCGCTGGCAAATCAACTTGCAATTCGAACACTTGTCTCACCCGGCGAGGAATTACTATGCGAAAGCAACTCTCACATAGTTCGTGCTGAACTTGGCGCAGCTGCAACCTTTAGCGGTATAACTACTCGAACTTGGACAGCGAAGCGAGGGCTGCTTGATGCTCAATCTGCCTTAGAACTTGCGCGTCCTAATTCCGGGCCGTACCTGGTCTCCACCACCGCTATAGCAGTAGAAAACACTCATAACTTTGGCGGTGGAACAGTCCAGCCAATCTCTGAAATTGAAAAGTTGGCACTAGCGGCCCAAAACCTCGGCTTGAAACTACATTTAGATGGCGCCCGAATTTGGAATGCACATGTTGCATCAAAGGTTTCTCTCAAAGACTATGGAAAGCATTTCGATACCGTAAGTGTCTGTCTCTCGAAAGGTTTGGGCGCTCCCATTGGCTCACTCATGCTTAGTAACAAAGAAAGGGTGGCAAGCGCACGCGTCTGGCGCAAACGTTATGGAGCTGGAATGCGTCAAGTTGGATTATTGGCCGCAGCCGGTCATTTTGCTCTTGATAACAACATTGCACGTTTAGCGGAGGATCATAAGAAAGCAAAAATTCTCGCCCTGGCTTGTAATGAAGTTGTGCCTTCAAGCGTCAATCCAGATGAGATTGAGACAAATATCGTCGGTCTTGACCTTACCGGTTCATCGTGGAGCGCTGCTGAATTTGCAGCCGAAACAAAAAATGAGGGAATTTGGATAAGCGCCTTAGGGCCGAAATATGTCCGTATGGTTACTCATATGGATGTAGATGAAAGCGGTATTAAAAGTGCAGTTGTGGTACTTAAGAGATTACTTGAGCGCGCCTTCATGGCGAAGTAACCACTCTTTTACTGGCAAACCATAGGCATAATTCCCGAGCGCACCCCCGGTCTTAACAATTCGGTGACAAGGAACGACGAGCGCAATTAAATTTCTAGCACAGGCGCTGCCTGCGGCCCTAACTGCATCGGCCGAACCGGCTCGCTTTGCCAGTTCGCCATAAGAGATTGTCTTGCCTGGTGAAACTTTACGCATCGCCTTCCATGCTGATTGAGAGAATTTCTCTCCAGGTTGGCGAACTGATATTCCATCTAAAGCCTTAAGGTCACCTGAAAAGTAGTCATCTAGTAAGTCTGAGATAATTGGTAATCGCTTTACTTCCGAGATACCTTGATCGCGATCTTCTTCATCCAACTGATTTGTTAAATCTCTGAAGTTTGAGAATCCCGAAGCAAGAAGCAAGTGTTCGTGGGAGATCAGGTAGAGCGAACCTACCGGCGTCTTCAGCGTCGCCTTACTGAGCATTTTGAAAGCCTACGCCTACCTTCTTGGAACGGATAGTTGTATTTACTTGCGATCGCGGAGCATTTCCGCGAGCAAGAAGGCTAACTCGAGTGATTGAGTGTGATTGAGCCTTGGGTCGCAGGCAGTTTCATACCGAGTGGCTAGGTCTTCATGCGAGATTTCAGCGCCACCGCCAACGCACTCCGTTACATCATCGCCCGTTAGCTCGATATGGATTCCACCTGGGTGAGTCCCTTTTGCATGATGAACTTCGAAGAAACCGCGTACTTCATCTAGTACGTCATCAAAACTTCTTGTCTTAAACCCACTTGGAGCCTCGTAAGTATTTCCATGCATTGGATCGCAGACCCAGAGAACGCTACTTCCGCTATTTGCGACTGCATCAACGAGAGGCGGTAAAACAGTGCGGATATTCTTCGCTCCCATTCTTGTGATAAAGGTCAGGCGCCCTGGTTCATCATCAGGATTTAATATATTGATGAGGGACATCATCTCTTCAACGCTTGTCTTTGGGCCCAGTTTTACGCCAATTGGATTCTTGATCTTCTTGGCAAAATCGATGTGAGCTCCATCAAGTTGTCTAGTTCGCTCACCAATCCAGAGAAAGTGTGCAGATACATCATAAGGAAGTCCAGTGCGTGAATCGATACGAGTAAGTGCTTTTTCGTATTCGAGAATTAACGCTTCATGAGAGGAGTAGAAATCAACAGTCTTAAACTCTTCTGGATTTATTCCTGCAGAACGCATGAAGTCGAGCGCCCTTCCAATCTCCTTAGCAAGCGCTTCATATCGCATGCCAGTATTGGAGTCCTTAACGAAGCCTTTGTTCCATTCGTGCACCAGGCGTAAATCAGCAAAGCCACCTTTAGTAAATGCACGAACTAGATTTAAAGTGGCCGAAGAGTTGTGATACACCTTTACTAATCGAGCGGGATCTGGGGTACGTGCCGATTCGGTGAACTCCAAATCATTAACAGCATCACCACGATAAGCGGGAAGTTCAATATCACCACGCTTTTCGATGTTATTGCTTCTTGGTTTAGCAAACTGTCCGGCCATTCGACCAACTTTTATAACAGGCATACTTGCGCCATATTGAAGAACCGCTGCCATCTGCAAAATGGTCTTGATTCGATTACGAATCGAGTCAGCTGTTGCTCCGGCAAATGTTTCTGCGCAATCCCCGCCTTGTAGCCAGAACGCCTCACCGCGCGCTGCTTGCGCGATTTTTGCCTTTAAATTGTCGCACTCTCCAGCAAATACAAGAGGTGGTAGCGCCTTTAACTCTTTGACTGCTGCGTCTAGCTTAGAGATATCGGGCCATTCGGGTTGTTGGGCAGCCTTAAGCGACTTATCAAAGAGAGTTTCTAGCTGGGCCGTCATAGGAGAAGGTTAAGTAGAAGCGCTAACTAGGCGCTACTCAATTAGCCAAAGAAGACTTCTGCCTCAGCAAGTAAGCGTGGATCTACAGTCTTTAACTTATCGGTAGCAGATTTCAGAGGTACTCGAACGATATTGGTGCCATGAAGCGCAACCATCTTGCCCCAATCACCTTCATGCGCCGCCGTAATTGCGTGCAGCCCAAAGCGTGTAGCAAGTACGCGATCAAAAGCAGTAGGTGTTCCACCTCTTTGAATATGGCCCAGAATTGAAGTACGAGCTTCTGCCCCAGTTCTAGTTTCAATTTCTTTTGCGAGCCACTCACCAATTCCAGATAACTTGACATGGCCAAAAGCGTCGAGCGAGCCATCTTTAGTCACCAGAGTTCCATCTTTTGGAAGCGCACCTTCAGCAACGACCAGAATCGGAGCATATGATTGCTGGAATCGAGATTCGACCAACTTGCATACTTTCTCAATATCAAATGGGACTTCTGGGATGAGAATGCAAGAGGCGCCACCAGCAAGGCCTGAGTGCAGCGCAATCCAACCGGCATGGCGACCCATTACCTCAACAATTAGAGCGCGGTGATGTGACTCGGCTGTTGTGTGAAGCCGATCGATTGCTTCGACAGCAATATTTACAGCTGTATCAAAACCGAATGTGTAATCGGTGTTGTTCAAATCATTATCGATAGTCTTGGGGACGCCAATTACCTTTACGCCCAGCGCATCTAGTTTCGTTGCCACGCCAAGAGTATCTTCGCCACCAATCGCTATGAGGGCATCAACGTTCATTTTTGCAAGATTCTCTTTGATTCGCTCTACGCCGTTTTCAATCTTGAAAGGATTTGTTCGCGAGGATCCAAGAATGGTTCCACCGCGAGGCAGAATTCCACGAGTAGCTTTGATGTTAAGCGGCATTGTTAGTCCCTCAAGCGGACCCTTCCAGCCATCTCTGAATCCAATGAACTCGTAGCCATACTCTTTTTCGCCCTTACGAACTACGGCACGAATAACGGCATTAAGACCCGGGCAATCGCCACCACCAGTTAGAACTCCAAAGCGCATTTTCTAAATTCTCCGATGACTCAATTAATTGATCAACTCTGATCCAGAGCGCAATTCTACCCCTACCCCGCTACTCTTTCCGTGATGCCAAAGACCTTGATTTATCTTGCTCACGACAACCTAAATCGCCATAAAGGTGCGCTTAAAGATGCTGATCCAAAGAAGCATGAGGTCATCTTCGTTGAAAGTAACCGAATGCTCACAGGGGCAAGATGGCATCGCCAGCGGATCTTCTTTCTACTTTCTGCAGCTAGACATTTTGCAGAATCGTTACGAAAAGAGGGGTTTACAGTCCACTACGAGAAGTCGCGGGATACCGCTTCTGGAATTAGTGAGTTTGCAGATAATTACGAGGCAGTAATTGCGACTGCCCCATCTTCTTATCGCCTAACTAAGAATCTCTTGGAGATCGGAGTTAAGTTTGTTCCAAATGATTTCTTTCTAACTTCAAGAGAAACTTTTTCTAGTTGGGCGAATTCACAGAAGTCTCTCAAGATGGAGAGCTTCTATCGCTTTCAGCGAGAACGACTTAACATTTTGATGGACGATGGCGAGCCGGTCGGTGGCAAGTGGAATTTTGATGAAGCTAACCGTCTTCCACCCCCCAAACTTGGCCATAGTTGGCCTTCGTATCCAGAACATGAACGTGATGAAATCGATCGTGAAGTGATCGCCGAGATTGAATCTTTGGACTTGGTTGGAAGATTGACCGACAGAACTTGGGGAACTACTCGAGAGGCTGCACTTGCACAACTAGATCGATTTCTAAAGGATTCATTTAGAGATTTTGGTCCATACGAAGATGCGATGACAAGTGAGAGTTGGGCTTTAAATCACTCCTTGTTAAGCACTTATATGAATGTTGGGTTGATTACTCCCGATGAGATCGTCGCTGAAGCGCTCAAACGATTCAAGAGAGGTGGTATCTCTATCGCCTCTTGTGAGGGCTTTATCCGACAAATAATTGGATGGCGCGAATATATCAATGGGCTCTACTGGTACTTTGGAAACGAGTATCGTGATTTAAACGAATTCAGCTCTACTAGAAAGTTGCTCCCGCTTTTCTCGGACTCTTCAAAGACAAAGATGAGATGCGTAAGTGAGATTGTTTCGCAAATCGAAGAGCGATCTTGGGTGCATCACATCCCTCGCCTTATGGTTCTAAGTAATTTAGCCGCTCTTGCCGATGTTAAGCCAGCTGAATTCCTTGCATGGATGCGTGAAGTCTTTATAGATGCCACAGATTGGGTGATGGTCCCAAATGTCATCGGAATGAGTCTTCATGCTGATGGCGGAAAGATGTCGACTAAACCTTATGTTGCAGGTGGCGCCTACATCTCAAGAATGTCGAATTATTGTGGTAGTTGCGCGTACAACCCAAAGACCCGAATTCAAGAGGATTCATGTCCATTCACTACTCTCTATTGGCACTACATGGCGCGAAACGGTGAAAGATTTAAGAAGAATCATCGGATGTTTCAACAGTTAAGTGGCTTGAAGAAATTAAGTGATTTGGATGCAACAATAAAACGGGGAAATGAAGTCATCAAAGGTCTAGAAGAAGGGAAGATTTAACGAGTTACGGTTACGCCCTTGCCGACAACGACGATTCCGCCCTCGGAAACGGTGAAGCGCTCCCGATCTCTCTCGAGATTTACTCCTATTTGAGCTCCCGGCTCAACTACAACGTTCTTATCAAGAATTGCATTCTTAACGTGAGCGCCATCTCCGATTCGGACTGATGGCATTAAAACAGCTCGCTCTACTCGAGCATCTCGACCTACTAAGACATCATAAGAAGCAACAGTTCTATGCATTTCGCCGCCAGCAATAATCGAACCAGCGCCGACTACCGAATCAAATGCGATACCCCGCTCCGAGAATTTTGCTGGAGGAAGAGAAGGAGGATTTGTAAGTATTGGCCATTGGCGGTTGTATAGATTGAAGATTGGATGAACTGAAACCAAATCCATATGGGCATCGAAATATGAATCGATGGTTCCTACATCTCGCCAATAGCCGCGATCTCTCTCTGTTTCACCTGGGACCACATTGTTAGCAAAGTCGTAAGCCTTTGCCAGACCTGCCTTGGTCATCGAAGGAATTATGTTTCCACCTAGATCGTGGCGGCTATCGACATCTTCTGAATCAAGTATTAGCGCCTCTTCCATCGCATCTCTTCGGAAAATGTAGTTACCCATAGATGCGAGTGCGAACTCTGGATTTCCAGGCATCGCTGGAGGATTTTCTGGTTTCTCATGAAATGCCTTTATCGTCACACCATCTTCGGCTAATTCAATAACTCCAAATTGGGAAGCTTCACTTCGCTTGACCCGAATAGCCGCAACTGTTACCCCAGCATCCGTTGCCAAGTGTTGTTGGTACATCTGGTCTGGATTCATTCGATAAACGTGATCAGCCCCAAAGACAATTACATGCTTAGGGTTTTCATCATGAATCAAATTGAAGTTCTGCAAGATTGCATCGGCACTTCCTGTGTACCACCTTGGACCTAATCTCTGTTGGGCAGGAACTGGAGTTACGTAGTTACCCAATAAAGTAGACATTCTCCAGGTCGTCGTGATGTGACGATCCAGTGAGTGAGATTTATATTGAGTCAAAACTGCTATGCGGAGAAATCCTGCATTTACTAGATTTGAGAGAACGAAATCAACGAGTCGATATGAACCACCGAACGGGACTGCCGGTTTAGCTCGATCTGCGGTAAGTGGCATCAAGCGCTTTCCTTCGCCACCAGCGAGCACTATTCCTAGTGGTAGATCTAAGCGCGCCATGAGCGAACGATACTCTTGCTTGGTGAATAGCGGGAAGTCACTTTCGGTAGCGCTTCTGACTAGAGAGTGGCCGCCTAACATCTACGGCGGCGCTGGAGTTCATGTGAAGAACTTGGTTGAGGCGCTCAACGAGACTCTCAAGGCGAGCATCCGGGTACATTGTTTTGGCGCGCCGCGAATTGATGCAACTGGATATGAATTAAAGCCACCATTCACCGAGATAAATCCGGCTCTACAGACTCTATTAATTGATATGGATATGGCGTTAAAGATAGAAAATGCAGATCTAGTTCATTCACATACTTGGTATGCGAACTTCGCAGGATACCTAGCGAGCAAGATCTACAAGATTCCGCACGTTGTCACTGCACACTCATTGGAACCGCTTCGACCTTGGAAAGCTGAACAATTAGGCGGCGGCTATGTAATCTCATCTTGGGTTGAACAACTCGCGTATGAGAGCGCTGATGCAATTATCGCAGTTAGTGATGGAATGAGAAAGGATGTTATTTCTTCCTACCCTAATGTTGATTCTAGGAAGATTACGACAATAAGAAATGGAATAGATACCGAGAAGTTCAAACCTAATCTAAATTCATTAACTCTCGAAAAATATGGAGTCTCAGCTCCGTTTGCGCTCTTTGTTGGGCGCATTACGCGACAGAAAGGTCTTGCCCATTTATTAAGGTCTTGGAAATCAATACCTAAGGAGTACGCCCTTGTACTTGCAGCCGGAAGTCCGGATGAGCCCCAAATTGGTGCTGAAGTTGAGTCACTGATAAATGAGTTGCGCCAAGATCGAGAGAACATAATTTGGATAAAGGAAATGCTGCCCCACGATGAGTTGGTTGCGCTTCTTACCGCAGCTCAGGTCTTCATTTGTCCTTCGGTCTATGAACCACTTGGAATCGTAAATTTAGAGGCTATGGCATGTGAAACTGCAGTAGTTGCCAGTGCAGTTGGTGGTATTCCTGAAGTTGTAGTGAATAATGAAACTGGACTCCTAGTTGAGTTTGATTCTGACGCGAAAGTTTTTGAAGCGAAGCTTGCCGAATCAATATTAGAAGTTCTAAGTGATAAATCTCTCGCAACAAGATTAGGAGTTGCGGGGCGAAAGCGGGCTGTGACTCACTTTGGTTGGGATAAAGTTGCCAACCAAACAATCGATTTGTATCGGAGTCTTATTTAATGTCACGTAAAGGCTGGTTGCTCTTCAGCCTGGTCGGTCTTCTCTGGGGAATCCCCTATCTCTTTATGAAGGTTGCCGTCGAGGAACTCTCTACTCCGATGATTGTCTTCTCGCGTTTATTGATTGGCGCCGCCCTTTTGATCCCATTGGCGATGCGAGAGGGTTCGCTTAGAAAAGCCCTGCCTTATTGGCGTTACATATTGCTCTACGCAGTATTGGAGATGGTTATTCCTTGGTCACTAATAACCAGCTCCCAGCGAGATCTCTCTTCGGGTGTAGTGGCACTTTTAGTGGCCACGGTACCTATCTGGGCAACGCTCTTCGCTCATCAGACTGGCGACTCAACTGCTGCTCATCGCATCCGAATCTTTGGCATCGTCATTGGATTGATTGGTATTTCCTTGATTGTTGGAATCGAGAGCGTCTCTGATTTTGGAAACTTCGGAGCCCTCGCTCAAGTCTTAATCGCTTCGGTCTCTTACGCGTGGGCCGTAAATATGATTACTAGAAAAGCTCCTGGAATCTCTGGTCTTGCGATTAATGGCATCGCGATGACGATTTCATCTGTAATTTTTGCACCCTTTGCTTTCATGAGTAAGCCTGAATCGATGCCTTCTCTTGATGTAACGCTCGCAACGCTAGGCCTTGGCGTTCTGTGTAGCGGAATGGCGTTCTGGATTTTCTTTCTCGTGCTGGCCGAGATTGGGCCTGCGCGAGCATCTCTAGTTGTTTATCCAAATACTGCTGTGGCGGTAATCCTAGGAATCATAATATTGAGCGAGCCGATAACCCTTGCAATCTTGATTGGTTTACCGCTCGTTCTTATCGGTTCTTACTTCGCTAGCCGGAGACCTTCTGCGCAACCAATTCCCGCTTAATCCAAAAATCAGTTATTTAAAAGGCCCAGTTTAGAGAGCGCCTTAGGGTCGCTTTGCCAATTTGGAATAACCTTTACATGTAAAGCAAGAAATACCTTCGAATTCAATTTCTTCTCTATCTCTTTACGTGCGCGTGTGCCAATATCTTTTAGATGCGCCCCCTTTGAGCCAATAATGATGCCTTTCTGGCTATCCCGCTCAACAATTATCGAAGCATGGATATCAAATAATTCTCTCTCTTCTCGCTTCGATAGATCATCAATTACTACTGCAATTGAATGGGGAACTTCTTCAAAGAGTTCGGCAATCACTGCTTCGCGGATCAATTCCGAGATAGTCAGCTCCAACTCTTGATCTGATCTCATCTCAGCTGGATAGAAAGCCGGTCCCTCTTTTGCATGTTTCGCCAGTAGCTTTATCAGTAACCCAATCTGGGTATCGGTGAAGGCAGATACGGGCACTATCTCATCCCAGACAAATCCAGCTCGTTTTGCCAACTCCGAAGCGGCGATTAGCTGTTGGGGTAATTCATTCTCTTTACCCATATCAATCATGGTGACAACGCAAATTTTGATTGTACTTTTAAAGGTACTAATTTGTTTGGCGATATAAAGATCGCCATCACCAACTGCTTCAATCGCAGGTATACATTGGATGATGATGTCTACATCACCAATACTTTCGCTTACAACTTGATTAAGCGCTGAACCCAAGGTTGTCTTTGGCTTGTGAAGGCCTGGGGTATCGACCAAAACTAATTGGAAATCAGGTTCGGTAATTATTCCTCTAATAGCTCCGCGGGTCGTGTTTGGATGATGCGAAGTTATTGCGACCTTCTCCCCTACCAGGGCATTTATAAGAGTTGATTTACCAGTATTGGGTCTACCTACAATCGAAACAAATGCAGATTTATGCGTCATCAATGCATAGGGTACATGCACTTTGAGGTAAGAACTCCATCGCATCAGAGACTGATGTGACGATTTCCGCACATCTTTGACCAATCAACCGATGACATCCATCGCTAGTGGGTGAAGTTATTGGGCCAGGAACTGCGAGAACTACCTTCATCAATTCCGATGCATCGTGTGCGGTGCGAAGTGAGCCACTCCTAAATGCAGCCTCGATGACAATTGTCGCCCTTGAGAGAGCTGCGATAAGGCGATTCCTTGTTAAAAATCTTTCAGGACGCGCCTTCTCATTCGGCATAACTTCTGAAATAAGGGATCCGTTAGCAAGGATCTCTTCGAAGAGCCGTTCGTTACCAGCTGGATACCTAACTGAGATGCCGGAGGCAAGGATTGCAGTCGTTCTTCCTTCGGCAGCAATCGCACCCCTATGAGCGTGAGTATCAATCCCATACGCTCCACCACTAATAATCTCAAGTCCGCGATCTGCGAACCCCGATGAGAATTCACTAGCTATTCGTGCGCCATATTGGGTTGGGTTTCTAGTACCTACAAGTGAAACTGAATCACATCTAGGTGGCGAACCTTTGATGATTATCCCAAGTGGTGGTGAGAGAAGATCATCTAGCGCGTGTGGCCATTTCGCTTCACCTCGAGTAACAAATTCGCCACCAGATCTACCAACTTCATCTTCAAGTGATGTCGCGCTTCGTTCTTGCAGTCGCTTACGAACTCTTTCGAAGGACCTTTTTGCGCAAACATAACTTGCAGATTCAATCCGCTCAATTACTTCTTCAGCACCTTTTTCAGATACTTCAGTCGTCCAAAACTTATCGCCTGGATCTGTTGCAAAAAAGAGTCTAAGTAGCGCTAAGTTCATTCTCCCGGCATTCCACTTCTTAGCAATAACGCCTGTTCTATTTCTGGCTTACCGGGAGCGGTTACTCCATTCACATCAGCGATACTCCAACTAAGCCGGATAGTTCGATGAAAGCCTCTCGCACTCAACTCTTCTTTATCTAAGAGCGAGTGAAGTAGCGCCATTCCATCCTTATTTGGGCGGAATTTCTCGCGAAGTAGCGTCGGAGGGATTTGGGAGTTCAATTTGAATGACTCATGAGCAAATCTCTCGGCAGCAATCGCTCGCGCCCTTATCACTCGTATTCGAATTGATTCACTTCGCTCTGCGCTAGAAGTGGATAGCTCAACTCGAGTTGGACTCTCAATACGTAGTCGTATATCTACTCGATCCAAAAGTGGGCCAGAGAGCTTCGCTAAATATCTTCGCACCTGTAGTGAAGTACATTGACAACCACGACCGCGCCCAGCAAATCGACCACAAGGACATGGGTTTGCTGCAAGTAGGAGTATGAATCGCGCCGGAAAACTAGTAGTTAGTGCGGATCGAGAAATAGTTATAGAGCCAGATTCCATCGGTTGCCGTAGCGCATCCAATATTCCGCTATCGCACTCCGGAGCCTCGTCAATGAAAAGCACGCCTCTATGCGCAAGCGAACATGCGCCTGGCTTTATCAAGTTACTACCACCCCCTACTAGCGCCGGAATAGTTGTGGAGTGATGTGGAGCGATAAAGGGTGGTTCGGCACTAAGTACATTTCTATCCTTCAGCGTTCCTGCAATGGAGTGAATACCACTCACTTCAATCGCCTCGTCTTCATCAAGGGGTGGCAAGATTGTTGAAAATCGCTCCGCTAACATCGTCTTACCAGAGCCTGGCGCGCCGATCATCAATAAGTTATGACCACCGGCTGCGGCAATTTCTAAAGCAACTTTGTTTTCTACATGGCCAGCCACTTCAGACATGTCATATTTTGTTACCTCTTTAGGGGCATCAATAAGTGTTGGATTCTCAGCGCGAACTCCACTCTCTAAAAAGGTAATTACATGCGATAACTTAGAAAATGCTAAAACCTCTAAATCCTTAAGTAATCCAGCCTCCTGAAAATTCTCTATTGGAACGATCACCCTCTTCACGCCTCGATCTCTAGCGGCAATCAAAGTTGGAAGCACTCCCCGGACTGGTCGCAAGTTCCCTTCTAACGAAAGTTCCCCAAGAAAGAAGGCCTTTGATAGATCGCTCTCTTTAAGTTGGCCCGATGCGGTCAAGATGGATAGTGCAATTGGCAGATCAAAGGCCGAGCCGCTCTTTGGGAGCCATGCTGGAGATAGCGAAACAGTGACTTTTCGATTCGGCCAACTCCTACCGCTATTTAAGATTGCCGCTCTTATTCGATCTCGGGATTCACTTAGAGTCGCATCCGGAAGACCGAGTAATGAATAAGCCGGAAGACCGTTAGAGACATCGACCTCAATCTCAATTGGTTCGCCTTTAAGCCCAAGAAGATTTATCGAAGTTGTGCGGGCAAGAGTCACAAAACCCCTTCGCGATAGTCCATCAAAAACTCACCAGAGCGGGCCACCAGGATTCCTGCAACATCGATTCGATATCGACTACCAAGCCTTTGATGGGTAGCGAGCCAAGCGAGAGCTAAACGCTGAATTCGAAATGCTTTCTCATTGGATATCGATTCGAGCGGATCGCCGTGTGAAATGCTGGAGCGAGTCTTCACCTCTACGAAGATGATGGTTCCTTCTCGATCTTCGACAACTAAATCGATTTCACCTTCTTTGATCCGCCAATTCCGATCTAGGACACGCATCCCCTTTGTAGTAAGCGAATTCGCTACGAACTCTTCCCCAACTTCGCCCAGCTTGGCTGCACTTGGATTTTTTGCCACGGCGCGAAGGTACGCAGGCTTAAGTGATGTTGGTGAGAATTCTTTAGAGCTGTGGATTACTTGATTAGCTTGGTTACATTGGCGTAACTCTTACGGTGAATTGGGCTTACACCGAGCCGCTTCATCGCATCGCTATGCGCCTTAGTTACGTAACCTTTATGTTCGGCAAGGCCATAGCCGGGATATTTCTTATCTAGTTCAATCATCAATCTATCTCTGTAGACCTTGGCGATGATTGAAGCCGCCGAAATAGTAAGAGCGACCTGATCACCTTTCCAGACTGCAAGATTTGGATAAGGCATACCTGGTATTTCATATCCATCGGTAAGTACATAATCTGGGGTCAAGCCCAGCGCATTAACTGCGCGGCGCATCCCTTCGATATTTGATTTATGCAATCCCCTCGTATCAATCTCCTCGGAAGGGATTTCGATGATTGCATGCGCACTTGCTTGATCAAGGATTAGCGGATAGAGATTTTCTCGCTGGATTGGCGAGAGTAACTTCGAATCTCTTACTTGTAGCAAGGATGAATTGTTGGGGTTCTTAAGTATTAGTGCAGCAACAACGAGTGGTCCGGCACACGCCCCGCGACCAGCTTCATCCACTCCAGCTATTGCCTTAATGCCGGAATCGAGAAGTCTCCGCTCAATCATCCCGCTACGGGAATCTTCGACAAATCCTTACCAACTTCGAGAATTCCCAGATTAGAAAGCGGCCAGATAACAAAGAGCGCCCGGCCGGTGACTTTATCTAACGGAACCATTCCCTTATTGGGATCTTGAGTATGGAACCTAGAATCTGCGCTTGCGCCACGATGATCGCCCATCACCCAGATAAAACCTTTAGGCACGGTCACATCAAACTCACTATCTGAGGGTTTATCGCCCGGATAGATGTACGACTCTGTGACGGGAGTTCCATTTACTTCGATTTGATCGCTAGCGTTACAGCAGACAACTCGGTCACCACCAACTCCTATTACTCGCTTGATCAGATACTGCTTAGCCGGATCTGGAAGCACGCCAACGAAGACCAGGGCATCCTTTGCAACTTTCTTTATGCCCGTCTCTTCATTGGTCGGAACGCTAAGCCAATCAGCTGGATCTCTAAAGACGACGACTTCGCCACGCTTGATATCACTAAATAGGGCTCCGAGCTTATTTACGCCGACCCGATCGTTAACCAAGAGGGTGTTCTCCATCGAGCCCGACGGGATATAAAAGAATTGAACAAAGAAAGTTTTCACAACCATCGAGAGAATTAGCGCCGAGACTAGAAGGATCGGCAGTTCCCGAAGTGCGGAACCCTTTCCGCGAGGAGACATTCCTTAAGCTTGTGGCTTCTCTGAAGACTCTTGTGAAACTTGAACTTCAGGTTCGGCTTCTTGAGTCTCAACTACTGGAGTTTCAACTACCGGAGTTTCAACTACTGGAGTCTCGACAACTGGCGCTGCCTCTGCATAAATCACTTCGAGATCTTCGCCGCCGCGACGCTCACGAATCTTGGCAGCTTTACCGCGTAGGTCGCGGAGATAATAAAGCTTCGCACGGCGCACCTCGCCCTTACGAACCAATTCAATTTTTTCAATTACAGGTGCATGGACTGGAAAGACGCGCTCTACTCCTACACCGTAGGAGATTTTGCGGACAGTGAATGTCTCGCGGATACCGGAGCCACGACGTGAAATCACAAGACCTTGGAAGACCTGAACACGACTCTTATTACCTTCGATAACTCGGACGTGGACCTTTAACTCATCGCCGGGGCGGAAGTTGGGGATGTCCTTGCGGAGGGAGGCGGCATCTACCGCATCGAGCACGTTCATAATTGAATCCTTAGATAGAGGTTGTTCTTTGCTAGCCGCCGTATCCTGCCATAAGAGCCGGCCGCTGTTAAATCCGGGCTTATTTACGCTACGACTTTGGTCTTATCGAAGGTCAAATCCGTGAGGGGCGAGCTCTTGGGCTAGAGCCTCAAAAAGTCCCGTGCCTGCGGCCAAGACAAAGTACTTCTCGCCATTCCAAATTCCCTTGATGAAATTGAATCTTGCTCCGGACTCTTGGGCGATCAAACCCGCAGCGGCGTAATCCCATTCATTTACACCAGCTTCGAAATGCGCATCAATGGCGCCCGAAGCAACCATGCAGATATCTACTGCACAGGCGCCCATTCTTCTAATGTCGCGGATCTTAGGAAGAAGTTCACGGATAAATTCTGCTTGAGGCTTGCGGCGCTCGATGTCGTAGGCAAAACCTGTTGCGATTAGCGCCCTATTTAACGGGACTTGTTGATTACATTTGATGGGAGCACCATTACAGAACGCGCCGGAGCCGCGAATTGCGGTCCAGGTCATTTGAATGGATGGGGCATGAACAACTCCGATTAATCCACCTATCGCATCTTTGATGGCGATGCTGATACACCAGCCAGGAATTCCATAGAGATAGTTCACGGTCCCATCAATTGGATCAATCACCCAGGTATAACCGCTTGTGCCGCTACGGTTTGCGCCTTCTTCGCCGATAATTCCATCATCAGGTCTAGCGCCAAGGATTGCGTCAACAATCAACTTCTCACTTTCGTGATCCATCTGGGTTGCAAAATCAAGAACACCGCTCTTTTGATCCAAATCAAAATTCGAAGGTCGTTTCATCAGCAATTCGCCCGCTTTAGTAGCTATCTCCGCAGCTAATTTAAGGAGTTGCTGATTTGTAGTCATAGTTGAATCTAATCACAAGTAGACTCACCAACATGCTCACCCCTTACAAGAAACTCTTCAAAGTTCGTGGGGGCTGGCGTTTTTCCTTTGCAGCATTCATCCTCAGGTTACCAATCTCGATGCTCTACCTTGCCATTGTTCTTTTTGTAGTCGCCGAAACTGATTCCTATGCCACGGCTGGAGCGCTTTCGATGGCAGCGTCGATCGTGCTCTCAATTGCATCGCCACTCTGGTCTAGAGCGGCTGATCAATATGGACAGCGAAGAATCCTAAGTATCACGGCACCGCTTCATATCTTTTTTATGGGTGCGTTTGTCTTTCTCCTTAAAAACGATGCACCCACAATTCTCTGGTTTACCTCGGCTCTACTATTTGAGGCATTTGTTATTGGGTCTGGTCAGATGGTTCGCCGTCGTTGGATTTATGCGATTGGCGATGATCGAGCGCTCACCGATACCGCTTACTCTTTTGAGGCCTTTGTTGACGAAGTTATCTTTACTTCCGGTCCTGTAATTGCAACTCTATTGGCCGTTACCTTTGCACCTGAATACGCAATCTTTGCCGCCATGTTGTTTGTTGCTACGGGCGGCCTACTCTTCGCCAGTCAGAAATCAACTGAGCCACCTCCTCATCCCAAAGAACCAGACTCCGATCATTCGCTTTTGATTCGACTGCCATTTATTCGCGCGCTATTCATTCCTTTGATGCTATGTGGCTCTTTCTTTAGTTCTGCTGGATTAGTCATAGTTGGTTATAGCGAGGAGTACGGAATCCGCGAATGGAGCGGCTACTTCATTGCGATCTGGTCATTCGGTAGTGGCATCTCAGCCCTTGTGATCGGCGTAATTAAGTGGAAGCGAAGCGAGGCAACTCGATTCTTAGAATCTCTATTTCTTCTCTTCTTGCTAACTATTCCAATCTATCTTGTCGCCCTTATAGTTCCTGAGAAACTAGTGATAATGGGCGTTGCCTTATTTTTTAATGGCCTGGCGATTGCCCCGCTCTTAACCGCAGGCTTTGCCGCAGCGGAGCGCTCGGTAGCGGAAAATCGAAAGACAGAAGTATTGGCCTGGGCAATATCTGCACTGAATCTTGGTGGCGCCCTACCGCCAGCAATTACCGGTTACATCATTGACAATCAAGGCGTTTCTGTCGCTTTCGTGATCCCACTTCTTTGTATGGGCCTATCTGCGCTATCGATTTTCCCGTTCTTGAAAGAATGGCGGATGAAAGTGCGCGAAATTCCACTCTGATTTCCACTGTTTGAGAGCGTAGGTATGGCAACCTTTGCCTCATGTCAGAACTGCGAGTTGTTGGGCGCACCAGCGATGGCGAACGAATTGAGCTTGCTGATAGCGAAGGAAATTCATTCACGGTAAAAATAGATGAATCCCTTAAGAACGCTATGGCCGAGCGAAAATTAGTCGCTGTAAGTGAAGAGGCTCCGACTTTTTCCATTAAGGAAATCCAGGCAAGACTTAGAGCCGGAGAGAGTTTTGCCGAAGTTGCTCGAATCTCTGGATTGTCGATGAATAAGATTGAACGATATGCAAGTCCCATTATGCAAGAACGCGCCTGGGTAATCGAGCAAGCAGAAAAATCTTCACCCAAGGGAACTTCACTTCCGCTCCGTGAATTAGTAGTCCAAAGACTTGCCCCGCGCGGTGTTAATATGAATCAAATCTCTTGGAATACCTGGAGACTTGATAATGGAAGTTGGCACCTTGTTCTTAGCTATCCATCCTCAGATGGAAATCGGGAAGCTACTTGGAGCTTTGATCTAAATAAGCGGACCTTTATTTCTCAAGATGATGGCGCAAAGTGGATTTGTGGAGAAGAAATCACCAAACATCCGACAAAGCAAGACCGAATGAGCGACCATGGCGTGCTCTTCCCCGCTGAAGGCGATTCACCACAACCGCCACGACTTGTAGCTGTTAGAACTGACCCTTCATCAGATGACGCTCCATCGGTAACTGATATTCCGACCGACGCTAAGAAAGATGGCGTGACACGGCGCATCTCTATACCTTCATGGGATGACATCATGTTCGGAAGAAGTAAGAAGAAAGATGGCGACGAGGAGTCTTAAATCCTCTGAGTGAGTAGAGGTATCTCTACTTCTGCCTGCGTGGTGCCGCCATGATGGCCAACCATTGCGCATTGTTGAGATTCGCGCTCGATTTCAACGAGAATCAATTCGCCTTTCGCAATCACTATTAAATCTCCAATTCGCTCTTTGACGTGATCTAGAACTACAGCTCCGTAAAGCCCAGCTGCAATTGCTTCACTTCGAGTCAGTATCTCAGCGCGATCCCCTAAGAATTCTTCCCAACGTTGCTTAACCTGTGAAATCTTCTCGGCTTCAACATAGAGGTATCTGACCCGAGGTTCGCCTGCCATCAGTCTTACATCCTTAAGAAGATCATTTCCCTTTCCAACAACTACAAAGTCTCTGCGATTTATCATCCCGTGATCTGAGGTTACCCAGAGACGGGCACCTTTCGGCAGGCGTTCAAGCAGTAAGCCAATTAATTGGTCAACTCTCTCAAGTGCGGTTAGGAACTTATCTGAACCAAAGCCGGAATTATGAGAGGCATCGTCAACATCATTCAAATAGAGATAGGCAAATGAGTTCGCATCTTTTAGCGCATCGGCCGCCGCCGAGGAGATTTCTTCATTGTTATTTACACCGCGATATATCCCACCGCGAAGTGCGGCTCGGGTGAATCCACTCTCGGCATAGCGCTTGCCCGCTATATGCGAGGTGCGAATTCCCGCTTGATTTGCTCTCTCAAACAGAGTTGCTTTTGGTTGCCAAACAACGGGGTCAACTCGCTCATCCCACTTAAGAGCATTCAAAATTCGCTCCGGAGTTCCACTGTGAGGCACACGCATCGTGTAACCGACCATGCCATGTTCTCCAGATAAGACTCCCGTTCCAAGTGAAGTCAAGCTTGTTGCCGTTGTCGAAGGAAAAGTTGCAAACAAAGTCTCTCTGTATTCAAGAGCTCTTAAGTGTTTAGTCTTATTAGAAAATTCATCAATCGCATTCTTGCCCAAACCATCAACTAGAAGAAGGCACTCGCGAAGACCCTCATTTGAAGGTATTTGTAGCGAATTAGTTGTACCCCCAAGTCCTAGCGTCGCAAATAGAGATTGCGAGAGTTCCGCTAGCGTTTGGGGCACTGCCCCATCTTTCCAGTAACCTTCCGACTTGTGATCCAATATTCAAGCGAAGTTACTAATGCGCTCTCGCAGAAGCGGCCCCTTGTTGCGTTGGAGTCCACAATTATCTCCCACGGTCTTCCGCGACCGAAGAATCTTGAGGTCGCTCTTGAGGTTGAGGAGATTGTCCGAAGTGAAGGTGCAACCCCCGCAACAATCGCCATCATTGATGGTCAAATTCATGTTGGACTTGAGAAGAGTGAACTTGATCGCGTCGCCAATGATGAAAACTTTACAAAGGCTTCAATCAGAGATTTAGCTACTGTTACGGCAACTGGTCTTTCGGCAGCAACGACTGTTGCTGCAACATCTCATATCGCACACTTAGCTGGAATCGAATACTTCGCTACCGGCGGACTTGGCGGTGTACACCGTGGCGCACAAGAAAGTTGGGATGAATCAGCCGATCTACTAGCTCTTGCAAATATTCCAGTTCTTGTCGTTTGCGCTGGAGTGAAATCAATTCTTGATATTCCAGCCACTCTAGAACGCTTGGAAACTCTCTCAGTACCTGTTATTGGCTATCGTACTAAGAAGTTCCCTGGTTTCTACCTTCCGGATAGCGGTTATTCAATCGAACATGAAGCAAAGAGTCCAGCCGAGATTGGCGCGATTTGGCGTGCCCGCAAGGAAGTGGGAACTTCAAATTCTGGTTTGGTTGTAGCAAATCCAACTCCACTCTCCATGAATCAAATGCTTCATGAGCGACTACTTAAAGATGGTTTAACCAAGGCGCGCGATAACAATGTGACTGGCAAAGCTGTGACACCATTTTTACTGGAGTTTTTCCACGCTAATAGTGATGGTGAATCTCTCAAGGTCAACATCGAAATCATCAAGAGCAATTCGAAGTTAGCGGCCCAGATCGCAAGTTCCTAATATGATCAAAGTTCTCTGTATCGGCGATGCCATGATTGATGTTATTGTCCAGATGAAGGGCGCGATTAACGTTAATAGCGATACTCTCTCAGAGATCTCTATGCATGGCGGTGGCGCTGCTGCAAATACTGCGACCTGGCTTGCCCATCTCGGGGTAACAACTTCATTTGCCGGTCGAATCGGCAGTGATTTATCTGGGGAGTTCTTCCGCTCCGAGCTAACTTCACATGGCGTGCGCCACGAGAATCAACCGTTGGACGGTGCAAAAACCGGAACCGTCGTTGTCTTAGTAGATGAAAGCGGAAACCGAACTATGTTTCCCGATGCGGGAGCTAATTCGGGCCTGAGCCTTTCTGATCTACCCAGTTTGGTTGGAATTGATGGAGTTTTTCTATCTGGCTACTCACTCTTTAACCCACAATCCAGTGATGGCGTCGTTGGAGTGATTCATGCAATACAGGAACTCGGAATACCGATTTTCTTCGATGTTGCTTCAATTGGAACAATGAGCGCTTTCGGTAAAGAACGTGCAATCTCACTCATTAGAGGATTTAGTGGGCTATTCATGAATGAATCAGAAGCGGAATACCTCACCGGATCAACGAATCAATCTGAGCAGTTCCAATCCCTAAAACATCTCGCTCCGTTGATAGTGATTAAGCGTGGCGCCAAAGGTGCTGTCGCGAAATGTAATGACGCAGATTTAATCTCTACACCAGCAGAAGAAGCTGTAGTTATCGACACGACTGGAGCCGGCGATGCATTTGCAGCAGGCTTCCTCGCCTCATGGCTCGCTTCAAAGGATCTTGGCGCTGCAATCTCACGAGCTGTGGAAGTTGCCGCTCAATGTGTCGCAACTATCGGCGCAAGGCCGAGAGTCAATCCATAGAAATTAGCTAAGACGTTGGCAGAATCACGCCGTGGCAAAGCGCGATTCAAAGAGTGGACCTAAGCCAGGTGAGTTTCCGGGCAAGATTGTTGACGTCGATGTATCTAGCGAACTCTCTGATTCTTTTCTTGAATATGCCTACTCCGTAATTTATTCTCGCGCTTTACCTGATGCGCGTGATGGTTTAAAGCCGGTACAGCGGCGCATCCTCCACCAGATGTCGGAGATGGGTCTTCGCCCTGATCGCGGACATGTAAAGAGTGCGCGAGTCGTCGGCGAAGTGATGGGTAAGTTGCACCCACATGGCGATGGCGCGATTTACGACGCTCTAGTTCGAATGGCTCAAGCATTCTCCATGAGATTGCCGCTTGTTGATGGACATGGAAATTTTGGATCGCTCGATGCCGGCCCAGCCGCTATGCGTTACACCGAGGCGCGCCTTGCCTCAGCCTCACAGATGATGGTCGATGAAGTCGATGAAAATACCGTGGACTTTGGCGCAAATTATGACGGCCAGATCATGGAGCCACTTGTTCTTCCCGCGGCCTATCCAAATCTCTTAGTCAATGGTGCGACTGGAATTGCAGTCGGTATGGCAACGAACATGGCGCCGCATAATCTTGGCGAAGTAATTACAGCTGCTCAACATCTAATTGAGAATCCGAGCGCAACGGTAAAGCAATTAATGAAATTGGTTCCAGGCCCCGACTTCCCGACTGGTGGAACGCTGATTGGTAAGGAAGGCGTACTAGAGGCCTACCAGACCGGTAAAGGCGCTTTCAAAGTCCGAGCAAAGGTAGAGATTGGAAAAGTTACAACACGTAAGCAGGGAATAACCATCACTGAGTTGCCTTACAACATCGGTCCTGAGAAAGTGGTGGAACGAATCAGCGACCTCGTACGAAGCAAGAAGATTCAAGGTATATCTGACATCGTAGATCTAACAGATGGCCAGAATGGAACTCGAGTCGTCATTGAGATCAAGAATGGTTTTGAGCCAGAACAAGTTCTAGAGAACCTCTACAAGCTCACCCCCCTAGAAGACGCCTTCTCAATCAACGCAGTTGCCCTCGTAAATGGCAAACCAAAGACCCTTGGACTCAAAGAATTACTTCAAGTCTTTGTCGATCATCGCATCGAAGTAGTTACCCGTCGATCAAACTTCCGAAAAGAGAAGGCTTCAGCGAGATTGACTCTTGTAGAGGGACTTCTAAAGGCGATTGTTGATATCGATAAAGTCGTAAAGATCGTCCGTGGCAGCGAAGATGCTTCTGAAGCTAAGTCATCATTGATGAAGACTTTCAAATTGAGCGATGAACAGGCTACTCATATTCTTGATATGCCGCTTCGTAGGCTTACCAAAATGTCGAAGATTGAACTGGACACTGAACAGAAATCCTTGAAGAGTGAGATTTCCGCGCTAACCGCACTTCTAAAGAATGAGGCGGCCCTTCGCACCAAGGTTTCTGAAGAGTTAGGCGAGGTTGCAAAGAAGTTTGCGACTCCGCGTCGCACCATAATTGCCTAAGTTTTAAGCGTCGATCCGCTCTCTATCGATATCAGCAGCAGAGATAAACTCTTTTCGGGGCGCTACTTCATTTCCCATCAATAACTCAAAAATCTTCTCAGCATCTGCTCCATCTTTAATGGTGATTCGGCGCAGGGTCCGGTGATCAGGATCCATCGTGGTCTCTCGGAGCTGGTCGGCATCCATTTCACCTAGCCCCTTATAGCGCTGGATCGGTTCACGCCACTTCTTGCCCTGCTTCTTTAGATCAGCCAACAACTTCTTCATCTCATCATCTGAGTATGTGTAGTGAACTTCGCCTTTCTTCCCGCCCGATCCCAGAACTTCAATTCGATGAAGCGGTGGAATCGCTGCGAATACCCGTCCATCTTCAATTAGCGGCTGCATGTATCTATAGATCAGAGTAAGGAGAAGGCAACGAATATGTGCGCCATCAACATCAGCATCTGACATCAAGATGATTCGGCCATAACGTACATCTTCAAGGCTAAATGACTTTCCAGAGCCAGCTCCAATAACTTGGATGATTGCAGCACACTCTGCGTTATCGAGCATCTGGGAGAGCGAAGCTTTCTGGACATTCAAAATTTTTCCACGGAGCGGAAGAATTGCTTGGAACTCGGAGTTACGCGCCGCCTTCGTGGTACCCAGCGCTGATTCGCCCTCAACCACAAATAGTTCTGTACGCGATACATCCTCTGAGCGACAATCAGATAATTTTGCAGGAAGTGCCGAACTCTCTAAAGCATTCTTGCGACGCTGGAGGTCTTTATGAGTACGGGTAGAGATTCGAGTGCGCGCAGCATTTGCGACCTTTTCGAGAATTAGTCGACCATTAGCCTTATCGATTCGCTTAGTGGTTGTGAAGAATTTCTTTAACTCATCAGTTACGACCTGTTGGACAATCTTGGTTACAGCCGGAGTACCTAGGACCTCTTTAGTTTGGCCCTCGAATTGTGGTTCTTGCATCCGCACCGTGACCACGGCAGTTAAACCTTCGAGGATGTCATCCTTAATTACATCAGGTTCATTTTTCTTCAAAGTCCCAGTCGAGCGGAGAAAGTCATTAAAAGATTTGGTTAGCGCACGTTCAAAGCCCTGGACGTGGGTTCCGCCTTTGGGTGTGGCGATAATGTTCACGAAGGAGCGGATGTTCGTTTCATAGCCATTGCCCCATGTCACAGCAATATCTACATCCATATCCCGCTCTACTTCTTTTGGCTCTAAGTGGCCCTTTTCATCTAGCACCGGGACTGTCTCTTGGTAGTGGCCCTTGCCGATGAGTCTTATTACACCGCCGACTGGAGCATCGCTCTGGATGAAATTGCAATACTCAGAGATTCCACCTTTATGAAAGAAGGTCTCACTCGTCTTTTCTTTAGTGCGATTGTCATTTACTTCTAAGGTTAAGCCGGGAACCAAATAAGAAGTCTGACGGGCACGCGTATAAATCTCTTCGATATCGTATTGCGAATCCTTAATGAAAATCTGTTTGTCAGCCCACCACTTAACTCGCGTTCCAGTTATCTTTGCTGAGACTTTACCAATTGTTCTAAGTCCAGATTGCGGTTCAAATGAAGCGCCCGGACCATCCCCTTCGAAAACTCCGGCAACTCCCCGCTTGAAGGACATCCAATAAATTTTGCCATCACGATCTACTTCGACATCAAGGCGAGAAGCGAGTGCATTAACGACAGATGCGCCAACGCCATGTAATCCGCCGGTGGCTGCGTAAGAACCGCCGCCGAACTTCCCGCCGGCATGTAACTTAGTCATAACAACTTCTACACCAGTTAACCCAGTCTTCGGCTCTTTATCTACCGGGATTCCGCGACCATCATCATGGACTTCGATAGATCCATCTTTTTCTAAATTAATAATAATTTTCTTGCAATGCCCGGCTAACGCTTCATCGACCGCGTTATCAATGATCTCCCACAGGCAGTGCATGAGCCCGCGACCATCAGTTGATCCGATGTACATACCGGGACGCTTTCGAACAGCGTCCAAACCTTCCAGAACTGAGAGATCTTTTGCGGTGTATGTGCTCTCAACCGAGCGAGTATCTTTATCTGTCACGACGGCGAAGGGTATCCAGCGCCATTCCACATATCGGGATTACGCGCCGAAATCGCTGTGAATTTGTCGATAATGGCGGGAAAAGACACTCCCGAGGCAAAGAAAAATCAATTTCAGCCTGCGGGGAATAAACCAGAGATGGTTTGATGTTCCCCTACGCAGTTACTGAAGTTACGGAGAGGCAGGCAAATGACTGAGAATGTAGTACTTGAGTCCACACCGCTTAACGCGCTTGATCGTTGCGATCGTTGCGGCGCCCAAGCTTATGTGCGCGCTGTAATGGCAAATGGATTCGAACTACTTTTCTGTGGTCATCACGCTAAGAAATATCAAGAGGGACTTGCGAACGTCGCTTCTCGAATTCAAGATGAGACTGATCGAATCACCGAAGAATCAGCGGCTCGATAACTCTATTTAGAAGACTAGCTCTCCCAGTAAGTCTCTCTTCTTTATCGGCAATCCCACTTAACTTTACGAGCGCATTTACCCCGAGATATCGAATGGGTTCGGGTTCCCATTTTCGAATACTTGAATTAACAAAATGAAGTTTTCGTAACTCGCTATCTTTATCAAGAATCTCATGCGCCAAAATCTTTGCCGATAAATGACTCATTGTTACGCCATCACCGGCGTATCCACCTAATCTTCCAAATCCTTCTTTGGGGTTCCATTGAACATATGGCTCCCAATTGCGAGTTACCGCAACTGCTCCACCCCATGA
>JACCDI011552572.1_pt1 | contig 29658 bp, 28 predicted proteins | sample 7442791 | NCBI WGS metagenome assembly JACCDI01 (sample SAMN15323434, study PRJNA562643) | freshwater metagenome | isolation source: river surface water | place: USA:Blue River Watershed | collected 2017-08-15
GCAGTTCCGATGATAATTGTTTTATACATCTTATTATCGATTATTTTCGTGCAAAAATTTAAAAGTATATGAAATTTCAAGCTGAAATCAATGTAATGCCCCTTAAGGAAATACTTGACCCTCAAGGAAAAGCAGTAACAGGTAGTATGAAAAATATTGGTCTACCAGAAGTGCAAAATGTAAGAATTGGTAAACACATCACTTTAGAAATAGAAGCTGCTACTGAGGCAGAAGCTAGAGAGAAAGTTGATACTGCATGTAAAAACTTACTAGCAAATATGATCATGGAATCATATGAATTCGAATTAAAACAATTATAATTTTTATAACATAAAAAAAAGGCTTAGTACCAATGGTACCAAGCCTTTTTCATTTCTATATAATCTGAATCTACTTCACGATTAACTTTATCACTCTATCCTCTCCACCATTACTAAGCTTCAAGAAATACATTCCAGTTCCAGCTAATTCTATTCTCACTTGTCCTGATGCCGCTGTTAACTCTTTCTCAAAAACTTTATTGCCCAAAATATCATAGCATGTAATGCTTGCATCATTAGCTAATTTATTGAATTGATAATCAACTGTTGATGTACCTGTATTAGGGTTAGGATATACGCTATAGTTTACAATAGATTTATTTTTCTCTATACCTACAACTGCTGCTGAATCAGATACGAAAAAGCGATCGAATCCTGCTTCTGTAACATGCTCTGAGGGAGTTTCTGCAACATGAACAATGATTTTCATGTTATTGGTTAATGGAACATAGTCAAGTACTCTATATGATTTATCTACCCATGTACCTTTATCGTCTCTTGTGCCCCAAATCTTCTCTATAACTTTTGTAGTAGTACCATTGCTGATGCTAATTTTCATGGTATCATTAGGTGTACCTGAACTAGCTAGATTACTAAACCATCTGCTATAATTTACATAAGGGTTAGTATAAGTACTTAAGTTCATAGAAGGAGATTCTAAAATTACTGCACCATTGTCAACGTCACCAAAGGTAGCAGGTCCGGATGCATTCTCAGTAACAAAAGCTATGTCACCAATGTCTCCCATTGCATCAAAATCAGGGTTAGCTAAAATATTATTACTAGTTGTTTTGATTGGCACATCTCTTACCCATCCTCCGTTATCAACGTCACCAGTTACCTTCCAATTATTATTGAAATAAAAATCATCGTAATATTTATTATTTAATTTAAGTGTAGGCAAGTCTGCAGGTGTTTGAATTACAATGCTTGGAATATGCATTGTCTCGTATCCGAATTTACCTACAATGAATTCGTATTCGCCAGAATAAAATAAAGGAATACTCACTTCACCATTTGCATTCGAACGTAGATTGTATTTATTACCTAGGTATTTATTGTGTATATACACATCTGCATTTGCAATTGGCATTGAGTTGGTATCTTTAATTACCTCGTTCATCACGAAGTTATTGATAGCAACTAAATTTACATTTAAGTTAGTCACTACTCCTTCCTTTAATACAGCGATAACTGTATCGTTAAAATATCCGAATAGAGATATAACAACTTGATAAGAACCAGAATCTGCTCTACCTGTAGCAAAGCTACCATTCAATTTAGTGTATGTATTGGCATTGGTATCGGCAGTAATTTCAATTTTTGCATTTGCTAATAATAAATTACTACTAGCATCTCTAACCGTACCTTCTAAATAGCATGCACGCTTGTATGTAGGTGTAACTACATGCATACCATTATTCATGTCTGATACTAAAACAGTACCTGATGGTAAATAAGAATAAACACCCCAAGCTCCACTGAAACCAGGACCAGAGTTTGGTGATGAATCATAGAAACCAACTTCTATGAGGTTATGCGGACGAGTTGCATCAACTAAAGTTATACCATCAGTATAATAAGATGTCCATAAAAAATCTGCATTATACCCTGTTATACTTGAATCATTCAATACATAAGTATTATGAGCAATAGAACCAGAATTATTATGTCTGTAACGATCTAACTCTTTTATATCTTGTAAGTTTGAGATATCATATGCAGTCACATATGATCCTTCAACTTCATCAGTAGTATAAATTACCTTTCTATTTGATGATATCCATGAATTATGAGTGAACTCAGAAGGTGTTAATTGAGAGTTGATCACTTGTGGGTTTGAAGGATTTGTAGCATCAATAATTTCTAATAAGCCAGCATAAATTTGACATGAATACAATGTATCATTTCTAACATAACCATCATGCACATAACGTTGTGAAACTGTACCTAGATAAACAGGGTTCCAAGGGTCAGTTAAAGAAAAAACTTTAGCTCTACCACCTTGGTAATTACCTCCATATAAATAAAGTTTTCCATTATCAATATGCAATGCATGTATCGCATCAATTAATCCGGCTACTGCACCATCTCCTGTATAATTTTTATAACGTATTGTATCAGGTAAAGATCTTAAATCAACGATGGTTACTCCACCTCCACCTTCGGTAGTAACGTATGCATAACGACCATGTGTTCTTATTTCTCTCCAAGAAGAATTCGGACCAGGAACTGCAAATTTCTTAACAGGTGCTGCTGGATTAGTAACGTCAACTATAGATAATTGAGTGGTTGCACCGGCTAATGCATATTCTTTTCCGGTAGTATCTTTAAATCCCCAAATATTTGACATACCTGGGTATGTAACTCTAGATTTAAAGGTGATGTTTTTACTTTGTGCCGAAGCTAATAATGACATAGCACTAAAGCCTGCCATTAAAATGATTTTTTTAAACATTTAATTTTTATTGTTTGATAAGTTTATATTGTTTCGAGTAGTTATGATTTGATAATTGTAGAATATAGATACCCCCAGCTAAATTATCTAATTGAATTTTGTTGATATTATCTTGGATATCAAGGTTCTTAAGTAATCTTCCATTTAGATCAATAATACTAGCATTGAACTTTTGTAAATTTTTATTTTCAATGATTATATGATCTACAAAAGTATTCGGGAACACATTAATATTTTCAAACTCTTTATCGTCAATGCCTGTAGTGCCTGGCTCTAATAATGCTACTTGTGTAAGTGTAGTTGCATTTATAAAATTGGTAGGCACATCAATAGTCTTGTAGCCTGGCGCAGAATATCTAATAGTATGTAAACCTGCCAAAGCATATCCGATTTTATATGTTCCATCTAATTTTCCTTGCTTTGATAATCCGTTCGCCAATAATTTTACGCTGGCATTCGGTATAGCTAAATTTGTGTTTTTATCTTTTACTTCGCCTTCTACATATGCTGCTCTAGTATACGTCGGATCTAAAACAAACAATCCTAATTGCATATCTGAAACTAATAAATTACCAGAAGGTAAGTAAGGATAAACTCCCCATACACCCTCATAACCACTACCTGTTAAAGGGTTTGTATCATAATGAGCAACTTCAACTAAATTATTTGGATTAGTGGCATCAACAATTGTTACCCCTTGAGTATAGTATGAAGTATGAACATAATCTGAGTTATTACCTGTAACCGCCGGGTTATTTAAAACATAGGTATTATGAGGTATTGCTCCTCCTGAATTTGCTCTTTTATATCTGTCTAATTCAATAATATTTCCTGTATTTTCTACATTATAAGCAGCTACAAAAGCATCAGCGACCTCATCTGTTGTATACAAAGTTTTATTATCACTCGACAACCATGTGTTATGAGTAAAACTACTTGGCGTAATTTGAGTATTTAATACGACAGGCGCTGATTTATTTGTAACATCTACAATTGAGAAAGTTCCGTTGAAAATTTCACCTGCATACATCTTATTATTCAATACTGTTCCGTCATGTATATACCTTGTGTTATAGGCACCAACAATAGTTGGATTCCATGGGTCAGTTAGACTAACAATCAAAGCACCACCCAATGATAATGAGTTCTGCGATCCGTATAAATACATATAACCATTATCAATATGTAAAGCATGCACATTACCAAATGCACCATTGCCACTCCATTGTTTAGTTCTTATACTATCGGGTAAATATTGTAAATCTACTATTGTCACTCCGAAATCAGTACTTGCTGCCTCAGTAGTTATATAAGCATAATGACCATAGGTTCTAATTTCTCTCCATGTAGATTGAGGTCCGGGTATTCTAAAAAGTGTAGCCGGACTTGCGGGGTTAGTTACATCAATGATTGCACAAGCGTCTGTTAAAGTTTGAGAACCTGTACATCCCAATAAAGCATATTCTTTACCATTTTGAGCATAGCCCCAAATGTTTGCATAACCATTATCGCCAATAGAAAGAGTACTTAATTGGCTTAGATTGTAATTATTTTGAGCTTTTGTAGCTACAAAACTTAAACTAAATGTAATTGCAAGTAATAGTCTTTTCATGAATTATATTTTGCCTCAAAGTAGCAAAAATGACACCAAAAAACTCATTCACAACAGAAATGATACAATTTTAATTATTTGCTGTAGAATTTGCCATTACACGCTGTATTCTGAGTGCTAACTCATCCATTTTTACAGGTTTAATGATAAAATCATCTGCCCCCATACCTATGGCTGTTTGCACTACTTCTACATCATCAAGCGCTGAAATTAGAATAACAGGTATCTTTTTGTTCTCAACTTTGATAATTTCTAATAATTCTAGTCCAGACATGAAAGGCATCATGATATCAGAAATCACTAAATCTGGCTGCTCATTTTTGATAATATCAACAGCCTCTCTACCATCTGTAGATGTTAGAATTTGATGATTATCTTTCATTAATTGCATTTCAATCAATTTGATTGACATCTCTTCATCGTCAACTACTAATATTTTCATAATTAATGCTTTAGTTCTAATTCTAGTTTATATGTTGTTATTGCTGTAATCTCTGGTTTAGTCATGTTCTCTAAATAGTCAAAAAGCTCTGTAATCGTATGTGTATCTGCAATGTTCTTTGCTTTTTGCTCTATCTCAATAATCGTTTTCTTTAACTCCTCTAATCCGACATAAGCATAAGTTGCCTTTAACTTATGTGCGTAAAATCCGACCGATTCCCAATCTTCCTCTTGTATCGCTTTCCTTAAAATATCAAATGTTTCGGGGGTTCTTGTAATGAAAATATCAAGCATCTCAATAATGAATGCAGTGTTGCCTTGCGACACACTCTCGAGATATTTCATATCAAAGTTTGACAATCCTTTTTTTTTGAAGATACTAATTTACATAATTTTTTCAACCATCAATTCATCATCGCACTCAGCTAATAATGTTTTTATATTTTTCTGATATATAGGGTGTATCATTTCTGCTGCTATCTCTTCGGATGGTGCTAGCACAAACCTTCTACTCTGCATATGCGGATGTGGTACAGTCAATACCTCTGACTCATGTACTAACTCATCAATCAATATAATATCAATATCAATAATTCGTGCCGACCATTTTTCTAATCGTTCACGACCCATACTTCTTTCAATTGCTAATAATGCTTGCATTAAATCATCAGCATCTAATTGTGTGTTGATGACAATCGCTTGATTATAAAAATCATCTTGATCGGTCTTACCCCATGCCGCCGTTTTATATATAGCAGATACTCGATCTATACTAGCAATTTCAGATATATGAACATTCGCAAGTTTTAGCTGTTCTTTGGGATTAGATTGATTGCTACCGAGTAATATTAAGACTTTCATGTGCGTAAAAATACTCGGAAATAGTTATAATTGCATAGATATATTTTAATAATATGAAACAGTTTTTCAAAATGATGTTCGCTTCAATGATAGGTGGCATCTTATCTTTAGTTGTATTGTTTTTCTTATTCTTCATAATCGTAATGGGAATTGTTGCCAGCAGCTCTGAAGATGACAAGGTTGATATAAAAGAAAACTCAATTCTCAGAATTACCCTTTCAGAAAATATATCTGAGCGCTCTGCAGATAATCCTTTTGAAGATTTTGATTTCATGAGTTTTGAGAATAATTCAAGCCTCGGATTGAAAGAGATTATCGCAACGATAGCTAAAGCTAAAGATGATCAGAATATCAAAGGTATATATTTAGATGTGTCGAGTGTATCGGGCGGACTTACAACAATAGAAGAAATACGAAATGCATTGATAGATTTTAAGAAGTCTAACAAGTTCATTTATGCTTATTCTGAAATTTATACTCAAAAGGCTTATTATTTAGCTTCTGTTGCTGATAGTGTTTATTTGAATCCGGCCGGACTTCTAGAACTAAAAGGATTTAATGCACAATATATGTTTTTCAAAGGTGCATTAGATAAATTAGAAATAGAACCACAAATCATTAGAGTCGGATCTTTCAAATCGGCTGTTGAACCTTATATGCAAACACAAATGAGTGATTCTAATAGATTACAAACCAGTGTTTTTATGGGTTCAATTTTCAATCACATGATTTCAAAAATTGCTGATGCAAGAAAATTAAATGCTGATTCTGTAAATAGTATTGCGGTAGATTTAAAAGTTCGCTCTGCTGAAGATGCAGTAAAACATAAACTTGCAGATGCATTAAGATATAAAGATGAAGTTTTAACAAGCTTAATGAAAGCTAGTAACCGCAGTAGTATTAAAGACCTGAACTTTATTGATCTAAAAAAATATGTTAAATCTGCGAAAGCAAATATCAGTACCGACAAAAATAAAATTGCAGTAATATATGCAAATGGTGAAATAGTTGGTGGTGAAGGAAATGAAAATATTATCGGATCAGAGCGAATTTCAGGCGCTGTAAGGCAAGCTAGATTAGATGATCAGGTAAAAGCTGTTGTGTTGAGAGTAAACTCACCAGGAGGTTCTGCATTAGCTTCTGACGTAATATGGAGAGAGATTGTATTAACCAAAAAAGTAAAACCCGTGATCGTGAGTATGGGTGACGTAGCTGCCTCTGGCGGTTATTATATTGCATGTGCTGCGGATGTTATCGTCGCTGAACCTACTACTATCACCGGATCTATTGGTGTATTCGGAATATTATTTAATGCTCAAAAGTTCTTCAATAATAAATTAGGCATCACTTTCGATCAAGTGAAAACTGGTAAGTATGCTGACCTTGGTGATTATACTCGTGCACTTACTGAATCAGAACGCTTCATCATTCAAAATGAAGTAAATCGTATCTACGAAGACTTCACTCAGAAAGTAGCATTGGGTAGAAACATGCCAATTGAAAAAGTAAAGAGTATCGCAGAAGGTAGAGTTTGGTCGGGAATAGATGCGAAACGTATCGGATTAATTGATGAATTTGGTAATACTGATACAGCGATTGCTATTGCTGCAAAGAAAGCTAAATTAAGCTCATACAGAATTATTTCATTACCAGAAATCGAAGATCCTATTAAAAAACTGATGAGAAATCTTTCTGCAGAAGCTAAAATATATTTTATGCCAGAAGAGTATAAAGCCTTATTACCTTATGCTAAAACATTAGATATTATTAATAACAATAAAGGTATTCAGACAAGAGCCTTGAACATACCTGAAATAAAATAATGGCGATAACGAATAAAGAAATAGTAAAGTCACTTAAATTAATGGGACAACTCATGGAACTCCATGAAGAGAACCCATTTAAAGTAAAATCAATTAGTAATGCTGCATACAAACTTGGTAAGTATGCTGAAAACCTTGCTGATAAAAGTACTGCAGAACTTTCTGCAATTGAAGGTGTGGGTAAAAGTGTTGCGTCAAAAATTGAAGAACTCATTAAGACCGGTAAAATTGAAGAGCTAGAAACCCTCTGCTCTCAAACTCCTGAAGGCGTAATCGATATGTTGAGTATCAAGGGGCTCGGTCCGAAAAAAATTCAGATTATCTGGAAGACTCTAGAAATCGAAACCGTTGGTGAACTTTATTATGCTTGTATTGAGAATCGATTGGTGGAGGCGAAAGGGTTCGGACTTAAGACTCAAGAAGAAGTAAAGAAATTAATAGAATTTAATTTTAGTAATAAAGGTTCTATCCTATTATCGAATGCAATGGCAATCGATGAAGAATTAAACAAATTGCTTTCTGAAATTGATCATCATATTCAATTAGAAAAAACAGCTGAACTAGCACGTAATTGCGAAGTTATAACCAAACTTGAATTCATCGCTCATGAAAAATTCAAAGAGCAAATTCAACATACAATTTGTCGAGATGAACTATTTCCTAAATCTGATTTTAAAGATAATTGTTTGATTGCCGAATCAGCAAATGAGACTAAAATATATATTCATTTTTACAAGGATGAAAATTATCATAGCATTAAATTTAAATTAGATGCCAGCGAGAATCACTTACAAAAACTAAGCGAAATTAATTCGTCTTTAATTGAAAATATACCGAATGTTAATGACACTGAAATCTATCAACAACTAGGTATTGCTTATATACCTGTGATGATGCGCGAGGGACTTAATGAAATTGAATATGCTAAAGAAAATAAGCTAAGAACTTTATTACAAAATGAGGATTTAAAAGGCTCTTTACATAACCATAGCACTTGGTCTGATGGTATTCATAGCTTGGAAGATATGGCTAATTATTGTGCTGAATTAGGCTATCAATATTTAGGTATTTGTGATCACTCTAAGTCGGCATTTTACGCGAACGGACTTTCAGAAGATAGAGTATTCGCTCAACATCGTGAGATTGAAAAGTTAAATGCGAAAAATCAAAACTTCTATATTTTCAAAGGCATTGAATCAGATATATTAAATGATGGTTCATTAGATTACTCTGATGAGGTTTTAAAATCATTTGATTTCATTGTTGCATCGGTACACTCTAATTTGAAAATGGATGAAGAGAAGGCGAATAAACGTTTATTAAAAGCTATCGAAAACCCTTATACTACGATGTTAGGCCACCCTACTGGTAGATTACTTTTAGCCAGAAAAGGATACCCTATTAATCACGCCTTAATCATTGATGCATGTGCAGCGAACAATGTAGCAATAGAAATAAATGCTAACCCCTTGCGATTAGATTTAGATTGGCGCTGGATCGATTATGCATTGAATAAAGGTGTATATTTAAGTATTAATCCGGATGCCCATAAAAAAGAAGGCTATCACGATATGAAATATGGAGTAATGGTTGCACAAAAAGGTGCTTTGTCGAAAGAATTTTGTTTGAATGCTTTTGATAAAGATCAACTTGCAAATTATTTTAATTCTAAAAAATAAATGAAAGTATTAGTAATACGCTTCAGTTCTATTGGTGATATCGTGCTAACGAGTCCTGTCGTTCGATGTCTAAAAAAACAACTCAATGCTGAAGTTCATTATTTCACTAAAAAGAATTTCAAAGATGTTCTAGTTAACAATCCTTATATCGATAAAACACATTTCTTAAGTGATGATTTTAATGCGGATGTTAAGGCTCTAAAAGCTGAACAGTTCGATTACATCATTGACTTGCATCATAACCTCAGAACTCTAAGATTCAAGCAATCATTAGGTGTCACCGCATATTCATTCAATAAATTAAACTTAGAAAAATGGATGTTGGTAAACCTTAAATGGAACCGCATGCCTAACATGCATATCGTTGATAGGTATATAGCAAGTGCTGAGAAATTGGGGATTAAAAATGATGAAGCCGCACTAGATTATTTTTTATCAGAAAGTGATAAAGTTGATATAAAAACATTACCAACATTTTTACATAATGGCTATGTAGGCTTGGTGATTGGAGCTCAACACGCAACAAAGCGATTACCCCTTGAGAAACTTCAAGAACTTTGTCAAAAAATAAATAAACCTATCGTGATAATGGGTGGTAAAGAAGATGCAATAATTGCTGATGAACTTGTAAAAATAGATGCAAACAGAATATTTTCTGCATGTGGTAAGTTCAAATTAAATGAATCAGCATCATTAGTTCAACAAGCAGAAAGTATTATTTCACATGATACAGGATTGATGCATATAGCCTCTGCATTTAAAAAAGAAGTATATGCAGTATGGGGAAATACAGTACCTGAATTTGGTATGTACCCCTACAAAACTGAACATCATAATTTTGAAGTAATAGATTTGGCTTGTAGACCTTGCAGTAAAATCGGACATCAGACTTGTCCGAAGAAACACTTCAATTGCATGAACAATCAGAACATCGACTTATTAGCACAGATGATAAATCAATCAAAATGAAATCTTTAATATTAGTTCGACATGGTAAGGCTGAACAAATTAAAATTGATCAGCATGATTTTGATAGAAAGCTCATAGATAAAGGGATTGAAGATGTGAATGAACTTGCCAATGAATTAAAAGGAAACAAATTTTATCCAGATTTAATCATTAGTAGTTCTGCAAAAAGAGCATATCAAACAGCAAAAATTTTAGCGAGAGTATTAGATATTGACGAAAAATCAATCGATCAAAAAGATGAGATTTATGAGTCGAATATTTCTACACTTTTAAACTTAATTAACTCTATTGAAGATAAATATAATAGGGTAATCATAACCGGACATAACCCAACATTTGAATACATGATTGAGTATTTAAGTAATCAAGAAATTGCGGGCGGATTAGGTACTTCTGGAGCTGCCCATATATCGTTTGATTTAGATACATGGGCAATGGTCACAGAAGGTATTGGTGTATTGAAAAAACTCTATAATTAAACAGAATTACATCGTGTATTTTCTGCCTTTGTTTACTTCTTTTAAATGAGCCATTAATGGTTCAAAGTATGAAAGCATAGCCTTTGCATTTAAATCTTCTCCAGTTTTCTCTTTCAATACTTTTCTCCAATCTTCAGAAGCACCAGGGTACATGATTGATTTCAAAAACTCCCCTACTTCTTTATTACCCCAATAGTTAGTAGCTCTTGGGTCTTGCTTTAAAATATTTTTAGCTATATGATCATGTAATTGAAACAATATGACATACGACAAAGCATAATCATAATATTGTGCAGCATCATCATTGATATGTGTCTTTGTAGCAGCATCACAATATTCTTCGCCTCTAACGCTTGGTGGCACAACTCCTTGGTATTGCTTCACTAGCTCCCACCATCTTTTATTAAATTCTGTAGCTGGTAAATTATCAGAGTATAATGATTTTTCAAACTCACTCATGACGCCAGCAGAAAAAGGAATGAAAACTGCATAGTTCAAAGCTTCTTTCAATAAATTCTGTACCTGATCTACTTTTGCATCTTTTTCTACTAATCCGCGTTCTACTAAAAATGGTTTTTGCATTGCTGCTAATCCCATTAAACTACCCATTGCTTCATGATAAGCTCTGTTAGCGCCCGCTCTCAATAATGGTGGAACATCTTTGTTCGTATAAGTCATGTAATAATAGATATGCCCAAGCTCATGATTAGATGTTTCAAACCATTCTGCATTAGGCTCTACACTCATTAAACTTCTAACATCATCATTTAAATTCATATGCCATGCTGATGCATGATTGTTCTTTTTAATTTTTGAGCCAGCAGGCAAAGGATATAAACTTGATTTCTCCCAGAATGATGCTGGAAGTTCAGGATAACCTAATGACTTATAAAAATTCTCTCCCTCTTTTACTATCCACTCAGGTGATTTCGTTTTTAAAATTGATTCAATATCTAATCCCTCTACGGTTACCATAGAACTCCAATCTTGTGCCCATCTGTTAGTTAACCAATCAGCAGGAATATAATCAGGCACCTCTTTAACATTGTATTTCTTTGCTAATTCATATCGAGCATAGGTATGTAATTCTCTAAATAATGGGCGTAATTCTGAATTAATTTTACGCATTAACTCAATCATCTCTTCAGTATTCATACCGTATTCAGATACTTGGTAGCTATAATAATCAGGGTAACCCAAAGCCTTAACCGTCTCATTACGTAGTTTACGTAAATTCACTAAGCCATCTTTCAATCCCTTGCCCACCTCTTTACTCGATTCCCATGCTTTTCTTCTCTCTTCTAAATTATTAGAACTCTTCAATATCTCATCAAGTTCATTTGTTGAAACTGATTTTCCATTTAATTTAAAATCGTATCCGAATAATTTTTCTGTTTGTGCAGTCTCCGCTTGTATTCTTTCTTTCACCAATTCTTTTACGGTCTGCGGATTATTTGCCGCAGCAAAAAGAATTACTTCTAATTGCTTTACTTGTGCTGCTGTTAAATGTTTTTTGCGTTCTAAAAATTTACGCGCATTCTCAATATTTTCAGCACTTCCTGTAAATATTGCATATGCTTCATTCGCTCTTTCAGTAGCTTTAGCATTGGTCGTATCACCTTCTATAATTTCAATATTTGATTTCCATTGAGCCTCTGATGATGCTGTATATAATTTCAAATATTCTGTGGTATAACTATCAATAAATGCTTGCGCTTCAGCTTGAATTTTTGAATGATCTTGCTTGCATGCACTAAATGTGATACCGATAGTTAATAAGATTAAGATTATTTTTTTCATATCAATTTTGATTTAGCAGTTATTTGATTCTTAATGATTCTTTCATCACATTAAAAATGAATGTGTTTTCGAATATACCTTCGAGTTTTTCTGAACCTGGACCATAAGAATATACCGGAACCATTACTCCAGTATGATTTTTAGTGGTGAATTTAGGTTCTATTTTATTTTGAGTTTTATCTTCTTCATTACCACTCAATGCTAGTCCGCCTGTCTCATGATCTGCTGTCACAATAACTAATGTATTACCATCTTTCTCTGCAAAATCTAAGGCTACTTTTATAGCTCTATCAAAATCCATCACCTCTGTTCTAACATACTCCGCATCATTCGCATGTCCGCCCCAATCTATCTGCGAACCCTCCACCATCAAAAAGAAACCATCAGGGTCTTTTGATAAAATATTAATGCCTAATTCTGTTGCCTTCTCTAAATAATTACCTCTACCATCAGCCATTGTTGTTAAATGTTTAGGGGCAATGAGGGCAGCGAGTTTTTTCGGACTGTTATAAGAGTATAAATCATTTACACTTGTGATAACATTATACTCTCTATCTTTTAATGCTTGTACTAAGTCTTTATTATCTTTTCTTTTACTAAAATGATCAAGTCCGCCTCCAATAAATAAATCTATCTCTGTATTCAAGAAATCTAAAGCAATGTCTTCGTATAACTCGCGTGATTCTCTATGAGCAATAAAAGAAGCAGGAGTTGCATGTGTAATCGCACATGTAGCAATCATACCTGTTGCAATGCCTTTCTTTTCTGCTAATTCTAAAATGGTTGGTAAAGCTTGTTTATTATCGTCAACGGCTATTGCACCATTATATGTTTTTTTACCTGTTGATATTGCAGTAGCCCCTGCAGCTGAATCAGTAATCTTATGATTCGATGCGGCAGTCTTACTCATACCTAATTGTTTGAAACGTTCGAAATTCATTCGCTCATTCGCATTAACAATCGCATAACTAACTTGACTTAAGCCCATGCCATCTCCTATTAATAGTATGACATTTTTAGGTTTTTTCTTTGCATTATTCTTAACTGAATTGTCAAAAGAGCTAAATGTTAGCAATGAAAAACCTAAGCATATGGCAAATAATAATCTCTTTTTCATATGTATATTTAAAAATGCAATATACGTCATATTCAAAACAATAGCTGATTGAAAAATTAAGATTATGTTAATAAAGTCTGTACGATTTACCTGGTAATGCTTTTATTAATCCGTTGAGCTCTAAATTCAACAACACTGAACTTAACTTTGAGATAGGCCATTGCAAGTGAATCATTAAATCATCTAAACCTATATCTGAGTTGTGATGAATTAAATACTCTACCAAAGCTTTTTCATCTACATTTAATTCAACAAATAATTTCTTTTGTATAGTTGGTTTCTTCTCTATATCTAAATTCAATAGCTCAACTATATCTGATGGTTCTGTTAAAATACTCGCTATATTTTGTTTCAATAAATAATGACAACCTTTGCTTTGTTTATCATAAATTCTACCCGGGAAGGTGAATACATCTCTTTGATATGAATTAGCTAATTCAGCAGTTATTAAAGCACCACCTTGCTCTCTAGCTTCCACTACAATAACAACATCACACATGCCTGCAATGATTCTATTACGTGCCGGAAAATTCTCTCTATCTGGCTTCACTCCTCTTGTAAATTCAGAGATGATAGCGCCTTGATTCACGATCTCTTTAGCAATATCATAATGCACCCTAGGGTAAATACTGTCTAAGCCGTGTCCGACTATGGCAATCGTATCTAAGCCAGCCTTCAATGCTTCCTTGTGCGCCTGAATATCTATTCCATAGGCGAGTCCGCTTATGATCACCGGATTATATTGCTCTAATACTTTTATTAATTCAACACATAATTGTTTGCCATAATCAGTTGCAGCTCGCGTACCAACCATTGCGATTAACAATCTACGCTCTGTGAATACATTCCCTTTGTGATATAGTATTACAGGAGCATCGTAACAATTCTTAAGATTTTTAGGGTATCGTTCATCATCGAAATAAGATAGAATATTGATTTTATGGGTATCACAAAATTCAATTTCTCGTACTGCTTGTTCTAAGAAGTTAGTTGATTTAATTTTTTCAGCCGTAAGCGGACCAATGCCATTGACGGTTTGTAGTTTTTTGGCACTAGATTCAAGAACCTTTTTTGCAGAACCAAACGCTGCTATTAAATCTTTTAGTCCGACCGGACCCAAACCCGGTACCATACTCAGGGCTATCTCATACACTTTATCTTCACACATGTACTAATTTAGTACCATCCGAAGTAAGAGACAACTGCAAGAATGCAACTTTTTTTATAAAAAAGATAGAATTAAAAACGAGGGATAAAGATCACCCCTTTCGTTTCAAAAAATTCTTCATTGAAATATTCTTTGATCGGATAAAGCTGATAAGGCTTACGTAATTCATCAAACTCTTCAGTGAGGTCAATGCCTTTTAAATAAAGTATTCCGTTATCGAGAGAATTGAATGATTCTTTTTTGAAACGATCGTGTACCCAAGGATAAAAATTAATGAGACGAGTCACAGCTCTTGAAACTACAAAATCAAATTTGGCTTTTACTTCTTCAGCTCGCTTATGTTCTGCAATGACATTTTTCAATTGCAATGCATTCGCTACTTCGTTGACCACTTTAATTTTCTTTCCAATAGAATCTACTAAATGAAAATGAGCATCAGGAAACATAATAGCTAAAGGGATTCCGGGGAATCCACCTCCTGTACCCACATCAAGAATTTGGGTATCTTTTTTAAACTGAATAACCTTTGCAATGGCTAATGAATGTAATACATGTCGCTCATAAAAATGCTCCATGTCTTTTCGAGAGATCACATTAATTTGGCTATTCCAATCATTATATAAATGTTCTAATTCTCTAAATTGATCGATTTGAACTTGAGTTAATTCAGGGAAATATCGAAGTATTGCTTCCATTAAATTTTTTCTTTTCCTTTTTTGATGGTATTAAACAATAAATCTCTGGCTCTAAAAAGCTGAGCTTTTACGGTCCCCAAAGGTAAATCTAATTCTACAGAAATTTCTTCGTACGATTTTTCATCGAAATATCGCATGATTACTAACTGACGATAACGAGTAGGCAGTTTATCTACTATATTTCGCATCAAATCTGTTTTCTGTTTTTTTATCAAATTCTCTTCTGGATCTAAGCCTTCGGAAGCTATATCGTATCTACTTTCAGTACCTTCTTCACCTTCTATTGATTGATCAATAGAAAAAGTTTTTAATCTTTTTTTGCGGATGAAATCGATACAATTATTGGTTGCTATTTTGAAAAGCCATGTAGAAAATGCAAATTCTGGGCGATACTTTTCTATATTCTCAAATGCTTTGCCGAATGCTTCTACGGTTAAGTCATTTGCGTCTTCTTTATTGTTGACCATTTTTAAAAGCATAAAGTAGATGGCATCTTTATACCTAGTCATCAATTCGGCATATGCCTTTTGGTCATTTTGAATAGCCCGCTTTACCAGATCTAAGTCTTCTACAGCTTTTTGTGATAAATTCGGATTTACTTCCATCTTTTTTGTTTACTGAAACTTGATATTAATGTCCAAAATGGCATTGTCAAAAAATATAGAATATCTAATATAGGAAAAAACCACCATAAATCTTTTACCTGTAATTTTTTCATTGCAGGGTAGTAAAATATAGCGATTAACAAAATTCTAAAAGCTAAAACAGAAGAAATAATTATAGGTTCAATCTTTAAAGAATAAGCGACAATGATGGTGATATAGAATAATGTAACGGAACTTGCTATTAATGAAAGATTCCATTTATCGCTACTCTTATAAAGTTTACCTACACTTAAATGGCGCATCTTCTGTTTAAAATAATCTTTCCAACTAGACTTCGCTTCGGTGTAAACAAAACTCTCGGGTAATATACAAACGCTAGTATTACGGGCATTAGCAGCTTGATTAATAAACAGATCATCATCGCCTGAAAGTACGTGCATGTGAGAGGCGAAGCCTTTATTTTGAAAAAATAAAGTTTTGGTATACGATAAGTTTCTACCCACGCCCATATATGTTTTGTTCTTTAAAGAAAAAGATATGTACTGATATGCAGTGAAAAAGGTTTCAAACCTTGAGAAAAAGTTCAAGAGAGTTGGGCGTCTGAAAAATGGCGAATAACCTATAACTATTTGATTGTCATTTTTAAAATGACTTTGCATCGTATTTATCCATTGATCACTTACAGGTTGACAATCTGCGTCGCTAAAAAGTAAATGTTCATTTTTAGCAGCTTTGATACCTATAGTAATGGCAAACTTCTTACCATGTCTATATAGATCATCTTCTTTTAGCTCTACAATCTTTAGGTGTTTGTAATGCTTTTGAAATTCTTCTAAGATTTCTTGTGAATTGTCATAAGAGCAATCGTTTACAACGATAACCTCATAATCGGGATATTTTTGATTTAAAAAATATTCTAAATTTTTTTTAAGATTTTCAGATTCATTGCGGGCAGCAATAATTACAGATATAGGTAATTGTTTTGCACCATCCGAAGACATCACTTTTCTAAAAGATAATGCAAAAAAGAATCGTAGATGATAGTATAGTTGTATTAATAATAAAAATGCTAAAAAGCCAATTATGCTGTATGTAAGTATCACAGTTCAAAAATCTATTCATGCGAAACTATATATAAAAATGAGATATCAAACATAATTTTAATCAACATTTATGAATACTTAATCAACATTTAGTATCAATATAGGTACTAGGTATTTTATTATCTTTGATGCAATGAAATTTACCTTACAACATACTGATCAGGCGAGTAAAGCTAGAGCTGGAGAAATTGTTACAGATCATGGTATAATAGAAACACCTATTTTCATGCCGGTAGGTACAGCTGGTACGGTAAAGGGTGTACATCAGAGAGAGTTAGCCAACGATATACAAGCACAAATAATTTTAGGTAATACTTATCATCTTTTCTTACGTCCGGGTTTGGAGACCATTCAAGCGGCAGGCGGACTTCACAAGTTTAATAATTGGGAGCATCCAATATTAACTGATAGTGGTGGTTATCAGGTATATTCATTATCGGGTGTTAGAAAAATCAAAGAAGAAGGGGTTACTTTTCGTTCACATATAGACGGATCGAAGCATCTATTTACGCCAGAGGGTGTGATGGATATACAGAGAGTAATCGGTGCCGATATTATTATGGCATTCGATGAATGTACTCCTTACCCTTGTGATTATAAGTATGCAAAAAGGTCGATGGACATGACACATCGTTGGTTGAAGAGATGTTGTGAGAGATTTGATACTACAGAACCACTATATGGTTATTCGCAAACCTTGTTCCCAATTATACAGGGTAGTACATATAAAGATTTAAGAAAAGAATCGGCAGAAAAGATTGCATCATTTGAGAGAGAGGGCAATGCGATTGGGGGATTATCAGTGGGTGAACCTGCGGAAGAGATGTATGAGATGACTGATATTGTGACCGATATACTACCTACAGCAAAGCCTCGTTATTTGATGGGCGTTGGAACTCCAATCAATATATTAGAATGTATCGCTTTAGGTATAGATATGTTTGACTGTGTGATGCCGACAAGAAATGCAAGAAATGGCATGTTGTTTACATCCGAAGGCATTATTAATATCAAAAATGAGAAGTGGAAAAATGATTTCTCAGCGATAGACCCTAATTCTGATTTGTTCTCGGATCTTCAATATTCAAAGGCATATTTACGTCATTTAATAATATCAAAAGAAATTTTGGGCGCACAAATTGCAACATTACATAACTTGCATTTTTATCTATATCTTGTAAAAGAAGCTCGTAAACATATCATTGCGGGCGACTTTACAGCTTGGAAAAATCAAATGGTCGTAAAATTAGCACAGCGTTTATAATATGTGGGAGCGTTTTAAACTACATCTAATAGATTGGTACATCATTAAGAAATTTTTGGGCACCTTCGTATTTACGATGGCTATTTTTATTGCCATTGCTGTAGTTTTTGACTTTTCTGAAAAGGTTGACGACTTTTTAAAGACCAATGCCCCTGTTGATGAGATAATTCTAAATTATTACTTCAACTTTATACCCTATTACATCGGATTGTTGAGTCCGCTCTTGATATTTATCGCAGCCATTTTCTTCACTTCTAAAATGGCGAATAATACTGAGATCGTCGCTATTTTAAGTGGAGGTGTAAGCTTTAGGAGGTTACTATACCCCTATTTCGTAACTGCCTTATTTCTATCGGTTTTAACTTATTTTTTCAACTCTTATATCATACCAAATGCCAATAAAGTGAGGGTGGTATTTGAGAATACTTACATCAATAATAAATACGTTTATAAAGAGAGAAATATTCATATACAACTTGATGATTCGAGTTATGCGTATATGGAGAGCTATAATAACCAAGATGGAGTTGGGTATCGATTTACCTTAGAACAATTCAATGGTAAAGAACTGAAGTACAAATTGATGGCAGATCAGATTCGTTGGGATTCAACATTGAAAAATTGGAAAATTCAATCGTATTCTATAAAGAGAATCCAAGGCTTGTATGAATATGTTGAGCGTGGTGGAATTAAAGATACTGTGTTAAATATGAGTCCGAGCGACTTCGAACGCAAAGACAACAGTATTGCTTCGCTGACCAATACAGAGATGAAGGAGTATTTAGAGAAAGAGAGAAAACGTGGGGCGAGCGGACTGGAGGCATATGAAATTGAGTATTACAAACGATTTGCGATGTCTTTTTCAACATTTATATTGGTATTAATAGCAGTTTCATTGTGTTCAAGAAAAGTACGAGGTGGTGTTGGAGCACAGCTAGGAATAGGTATAGGTAGTAGTTTTGCTTATATTTTGTTGATGCAGTTTACCACAACATTTGCTTTAAAAGGGGGACTACATCCTGCAGTTTCTGTATGGATACCGAATGTATTATTCACGATTTACGGACTTTATTTATTAAAAATTGCGCCTAAATAAGAACTTATTACTGCTCCACATTACGGTTTTTATATGGGGCTTCACCGCTATTTTGGGTGAATTAATTACCATATCTGCCTATGAATTGGTATGGTATAGAATGCTTATAGCAACCATAAGTTTAGGTTTTTATGAGAAATTTCTTTTTAAAGAGAGACAAGCCATAGACAAAAAGAAGACACTAAAGCTCTTAGGTATAGGTGGGATTGTAGCTTTACATTGGTTCTTTTTCTACCATTCAATTAAAACATCGACCATTTCAGTTGCCCTCATTTGTTTATCATCCACAGCCCTTTTCTCAAGCTTTTTAAGTCCAGTTTTCAACAAATCTCACAAATTTTCATTGATTGATTTGATCACCGGTTTGGTGATAATAGTAGGGATAATCTTCATATTTCACTTTGAGAGTGGCTATACAGAAGGCATTATATATGGATTAATATGTTCATTTATGGCGGCTTTGTTCACTATTTTGAATGAAATAGAGGTAAAAGGACTGGCTGCCAGTACTATTGGTTATTTTGAGATGTTAGGTGGCTTTATATGCATGAGTGTTTATCTTTTAGTCACATCATTTTCAACAGATTATCAATTAGCGATTTCCTTTTCAGATAGTATCTATTTGATCATTTTAGGCACTGTTTGTACAGCATTAGCCTATGTATTTGGGGTAGCAGTAATGAAAGAAATTTCAGCCTATACAGTTGTTTTGACCACCAATCTTGAACCTGTTTACGGAATTCTATTAGCCTTCATTATCTTCGGGAAAGACGAGTTAATGACCCCCGGATTTTATCAAGGAGCGATCATAATTTTAGCTGCCGTCTTCATTTACCCCTTCGTAAAAAAGAGATTTAACACGAAATAAGCAATACATTTTTCCTTATTAACTATTTTCCTAATTTATGACGTTATGACACGTTCATGAAAATAATGTATCTTCGTCTCTAGGGTGGGGGAGAAATTATTTAGGTACCGATTAAAAATTTAGCTGAGGCTCATTCGCTCAAAATCGCCAGAATGTCATTAAAATAAAAACAGCCTTAGAAGGGTCAAAATCGAAGATTTTATAAAATATTTTTTCTCATTTTATCTAAATAATTGATTTAAATATATAAATATAAGTATCTGTAAATCAGTACTATTAAATGCTTTAACTTAAAGTAATTATTGACAATTAACCAAACTAAATACTAATAAATTTAGCAATATAAATATATTTCAAAACTTAATAACTTAATAATCAATAACTTAATAACTCTTATATAAACTAAATTATAGATGTTACAACATGAAAACTAAGCACCTAATTATCATTTTCCTCACTGCCATACTGACTATTATTTTTGCACAGAACAACCAGCCAATTTCTATACAAATTCTCTGGATGGATTTAAAAATTTCAAAATTATTGGTTTTGGGAGCGGTGTTTATAGTCGGACTTATTGTCGGACTTTTATGGGCAGCGAGATTTAATAGGAATGAAAATAAGGATCGAGTTGAGGGAAATACACTCTCAGATGAAGACCGTGAATTTTTAGATTCTTAGAGAGAATTAAAATTTAGGCGATGAACAATTGGTAGTTGAATTGTTCAAAAAAAGCTTTGGCCTTTTGGGCAGCCTTTTCATTTTCAAAAATGCCGAACATGGTAGAGCCACTCCCCGACATTGCCGCATAAATTGCCGACTGTTCATAGAGCTGATTTTTGATTTGGGCAAGTACTGGATATTTCGGAAAAAGGGCTTCCTCGAAATCGTTTTTCAATCTCCCCTTCCAATCCTCTACTCTATTTGAAACTATTTGCTCGATTGATTCATTTTTATCATTTGTTCGGATGTTAGCATAAGCCTCTTTTGTGCTAATGCCAAAATTAGGCTTTATAAGCAAAAAACTCTTTTGGCTGAGGTCGATAGTCACCGAATTCAAGATCTCGCCTCTACCCTTAGCTAATTGAGCCGAATTTTTAATGAAGAATGCGCAATCGCTACCTAAGTCAGCGGCATAAGCTTGTAATTGATCATCAGCCAATTTCAACTCGAATTTCTGATTAAGCATTTTCAAAGTCAAAGCCGCATCTGAAGACCCACCTCCTAGTCCGGCCCCAAACGGAATATTCTTCAACAAATGAATATGAACATTTTCAATATTGAATTCAGACTGTAAAAGTTTGAAGGCTTTAATGCATAGATTATCGTTAGCATCTCCAGGTATATCGATGCCATAAACTGAAAATTTAAGTTCTTTGGCATCTAAAATCTCTAGTGAGTCAAAGATATTAACAGGGTAAAATACACTTTCGAGTTCATGAAAGCCATCTGCGCGTTTATAAAGCACATTTAATCCGAGGTTTATCTTCGCATTCGCAAATCCGATCATCTTTTCAACAAGTATAGTATTACAAAAATACATTTATTTTATTTGTATAGTAAAATGTATTGGGTACTGAGTATAGAGTACTGAGAAATCTCAATACCCTATACTCAATACTCAGTACAGTCTAGCGACTAGCTACTAGCTACTAAAATACTATCATTATGAAACAATACCACGATCTTATGCAGCACGTTCTCGACCATGGTGTTGAGAAGCATGATAGAACAGGCACTGGCACTGTTAGTGTTTTCGGATATCAGATGCGATTTAATTTAGCAGATGGGTTCCCTATGGTGACCACAAAGAAATTGCATTTACGTTCTATAATACATGAGTTGATATGGTTTTTAAAAGGCGAAACCAATATTCAATATTTAAAAGAGAACGGTGTATCTATTTGGGATGAATGGGCTGATGAAAATGGAAATTTAGGTCCGGTTTACGGCTCTCAATGGCGCTCTTGGAAAGGAGCCGATGGCAAGACTGTAGACCAAATCACACAAGTCATAGAGCAAATCAAAAAGAATCCTGATTCACGTCGATTAATCGTAAGTGCATGGAACGTAGCAGAAATTGAGAACATGGCTTTACCTCCTTGTCACGCTTTCTTTCAATTCTATGTAGCCAATGGTAAGTTATCGTGTCAATTATATCAACGCAGTGCTGATATCTTTTTAGGGGTGCCATTTAACATTGCATCTTATGCACTATTAAACTTAATGGTGGCGCAAGTTTGTGGCTTAGAGCCAGGTGAGTTTGTTCATACTTTGGGTGATGCGCATTTATACAGCAATCATTTAGATCAAGCGAGGTTACAGCTCAGCAGAGAATTCAGACCTTTACCAATAATGAAAATCAATGCAGATGTAAAGAATATATTCGACTTCAAGTTCGAAGATTTTACATTGGAGGGGTATGATCCGCATCCGCATATTAAAGCAGCAGTAGCAGTTTAAATTGTATTGGGTATTGGGTACTGAGTACTGAGATGTACTCTTGGTTAAATATGTTGAATATTTTAAATAATTTTACTTTTCGTAAATCTCAATACCCAATACTCTATACTCAATACAAAAATTCAGAATGGTTAAACTAATCGTAGCAACAGACAACAAAGGTGGCATTGGCAAAGACAATCAGTTGCTATGGCATTTACCGAATGATTTAAAGCGATTTAAGTTCATTACGAACAATCATGTAGTGATTATGGGTCGTAAAACTTTTGAGTCGATTGGAAGAGTTTTACCTAATCGTACGAATGTGGTGATTACTCGAAATAAAGATTTAGTTTTCGATGGATGTGTGATGTGTTCATCATTAGAGGAGGCAATGGAGAGATATGCTGCTGAAGATGTGTTCATCATAGGTGGTGGAGAAATTTACAAGCAAGCATTGCCCTTTGCAGATAAAGTTTACTTAACAAAAGTTGATACAGAATTAGAGGCTGATACATTTTTCCCTGAGTTAAATGAAAAAGAATGGGAACTTGTATTATTAGAACGACACTTAAAGGATGATAAACATCCGTATAATTATACTTTTATAGATTATCAAAAAAGATAATCATCAATGTATTTATGAAAATAATTGAAGTAAAAGATCATAAGACCAAGAGAGATTTTTTAGAACTGGTCGTAGATATCTACAAACACGACCCTAACTATGTTCGTCCGCTTGACCTAGAAATTGAGAGCATCTTCGACCCTAGTAAAAATAATTTTCATTCACACGGTTCAGTTACGCGATGGGTTTTATACAATGACTCAGATACAGCGATTGGCAGAGTAGCAGCTTTTATCAACGAGAAAAAGGCTTATACATTTGAACAGCCGACTGGTGGCATGGGATTTTTTGAATGTATAGATGATGATAATGCTGCGAAGATACTGATGGACACTGCCCGAAATTGGCTTCAAAGCAAGGGCATGGAAGCGATGGACGGTCCGATTAATTTCGGTGAAAATGATAATTTCTGGGGGCTCTTAATATGGGGATTTACGCACCCTGCTATAGGCATGAACTACAATCCGCCTTACTATCAAAAATTTTTCGAATCATACGGATTCAAAACGTATTTCGAACAGGTTTCTAATCATTTAGATTTAACGAAGAAATTGCCAGAGCGATTTGCCAAGATAGCTGATTGGGTAACAAAGAAAGAAGGATATCATTTTGAACATTTTAAAATAAATCAATTAGAAAAATATTCGAATGATTTTCAAGAGATCTATAATGATGCATGGCGATTTCATGAAAATTTCACAGAGATGAATGCCATTACAGTTCAAGAGAGTTTAGAAAAGATTAAGCCCTTCATGGATGAACGACTCATTTTGTTTGCTTATGTAAACAATGAGCCAGCAGCATTCATTGTGATAGTACCAGACCTCAACCAAATTGTAAAGCATTTAAATGGTAAGCTGAACTTCATGAGTAAGTTGAAATTCATCTATCATAAATGGGTGGGTACTATGAATCGATTAAGGGTGATCATAATGGGTGTTAAACCGAAGTATCAGAAACTCGGACTTGAGTCTGCCTTGATAATGAAAGCACATGACGTGGTGATGCCAATGAACAAATACAAAGAAGTAGAACTTTCATGGGTAGGAGATTTTAATCCGAAGATGCGTGCCATCCACGAATCAATGGGCTCTACACTAGGTAAAAAGCACATAACCTATCGTTGCTTGTTTAATGACACGAAAGACTTTAAACGCTCTAGCATCATTGAATTGGGCAAAAAAGCATAGAATACTTAAAAAAATAAGGCTGATATATAATCAATTATAAAAATATTATCAAAAAAGCATTAAATAGGTTTGCATATAATTCAGAAACTTGTACATTTGCAGACCTTAAAACAAAGGATGATCTCGTAGCTCAGCTGGTAGAGCATAACACTTTTAATGTTGGGGTCCTGGGTTCGAGTCCCAGCGGGATCACACTCCAAAAAACAATAACCACCTTTTCAGGTGGTTTTTTTGTTTTATTTATTTAGCACATAAAACAAAAACGCCGTAAGTATAAGTAGATTACTAACAATTTCAACTCTACTTAGTCTCTCCCTGAAAATAATCCTATTGAACAACGCTATCAAAGGCAAGAATATTAAATTGATCCAGCCTATACTACTAATCGCAAAGTTTTTATAACTGTAATTAATAAGATAAGAACCTAATATTGTAAACAAACCAATAATTAAATAAACCCCATTTATTTTATTAAAATTTTCTTTAATGCTCTTCCCTCTGTAAACAATAATAAGACTACTTACAATCAAAATTGTAAACTCTACAATAACAACACTCAATACTAAATCAATTTCTTTTAGAGGTATTGACATTAATGAGTAACCAATCGTCCAGGCTAATGTGCTAATTAATGCCCACATTAATCCTTTTCTATTGCTGGGTATTTTTGCTTGTAATAAGACCCCTATTAATGCAATTAGAAATGAAATAACATACTCAAGGCTAATAATTTCTTCAAACAGTACAAAACCTAATAATTGATGTAATATTTGACCTATGGCATGTATGAACAAGACATTCGTGAACTTTAAATATTTATTGGCTTCTATAAAAGAGTACAAACCTACTCCACACAATACAGAACATAAAAAGACCTCTAATACATTTGTAAAATTAAGTGAATGGAAATCAATTTTGTTCGATACTATTAGCCATAGTAATGCAAACAAAAAAGTAAACAAACTTCTTCTTGCTAGAAACTCAATACTACTACTGTTGATGCTATTTTTTCTAGTTAGCGTGTCAACTATATAAAATATTGCGTTGATTAATAATGTGACCTGATAGATATTCACTAGAAATAATTGAATTTAAAGTAATATTACTATAATATGCTGAAAAAAGAAAACCACCTAAAAAAGGTGGTTAACTAATTTAACGACTGAACTACTAAACACAGATCATTATAATTATTTATTCTGAATAAAAATTAATTTGTTCATATTCATTTACTAATTTATCAAGTAAAATAATCATATCGGATTCTGATTTTAATTTAAAATCTTTATTTAATTCATATTGAAACTTTGCTAGTAAATGTATACCCCTTAAAAGCAACTTGTTCTTCTCAATATAATTTAATGATTTATCGATTCGGAATTTATTGAGTAATGATATTATGTGAATATGATTTGGTATCTGTGATATTAATTTATATTTATCTTTAAGCTCATTGAAAATTTCATCTATAGCATTATCAGATATTACAGTATTGTATTCTACTGTGCCTATTCTGATTTTTATTATACAATAATAATAATCTTTGACCTCATCAAAACTTCTTAATCCCATTATAATCTTTTAGTGTTTAATGCTAAACTATAAAAAGGATTTATCTAATTATATATAATTTTAAACATTTAAATGTTATGCTATAAATAGTAATTTAGGAATTAGTATTTACTATATTAAACAGCTCTCCTTTACTATTTATTTTCAATTTTCTGTAGATAGATTTTATGTGTATTCTAACAGTATCTATAGAAATATTATATTTATTTGCAATTAATTTATATGATAGTCCATCGATTATTGATTCTGCTATTTCTTTTTCTCGATTTGTTAATTTCTCTAATCTTAAATTATGTACTTTAAAGTTATTTACAACCTTTCTAGCAATTTTAGGTGTCATATATGCTCCACCATTGATAACAATATCAAATACTTCAATGTAATTTTTATTAAAGAATTGCTTATCTATGTATCCAACAACTCCAAATTTTAGCGCATTAAAAATGGTTTCAGTATCATCCATGATGGTATTCATTATTATTAATGCATCGGGGTATTTATTCAGAATTGGTTTTATTGCATCTAATCCGTTTAGCTCAGGCATTACTATATCTAATAATAATAAATTGAACTCTTGATATGTATCATTTAAAAATAAATTCGGATTTGCATATGACTTTGAAACGGTGTAATTGGCAGATGTATTTATCTCAGCTGTCAAATAATCAGTAATGTTTAAATCATCTTCTAATATAATAACTTTATGTTTTTTCATGATTTATATTGCACTTTAAATTCTATAGTTAATCCACTCCCTAACTCATTTACTTTAAATTGAATTTCACCATTATGTCTTAAAATTCGTTTAGTAATGTTCTCTATTCCATTACCATTCTTTTTTAATAAATTTATATCATTAAAAACTCCATTATCATTAATAATAAAACATAAACAACTTTTTCTTTTTTCAATTATAACTTCTAGTTCAGAACAATGAGAATGTTTTTGGATATTCGTAAAAATCTCATAAAATGATAGTTTTAAATCTCTATATAATGTAGATGAAATTAAAATTTCAGTATAATTTGAATGTTGAAATTTTACTTTAATGCTATCATTTATAATAAGAAAATTGATCATTTCAAATATATCATCTATAAAATCAATAAAATTCACCCTCTTATTACTCATCGAATAGATATAAACTCTTAAACTATTCAATGCATTCTCGATTAAATTAGATAGCTGAGAATTTTCTAATTTTCTGCTATGAAATAATGCTTTAGTTAGCACTGTACCAACCTCATCGTGCAAGTCCATAGCTATTTGTTTCTTCATTTTTGTTTTGATAGCCCTTAATCTTCTCAATGTAAAAATATATAGGATTAGTATTGTAAGGATTATTAGAGCAATTAACCACGCAAATAGATTTGTCTTATAAAATGGTAAATAAGCAATAATATCTAATACAATAACATGTGATGAATGCAATTTCTCTAAAGATCTAATTTTTAATTTATGCTTACCTGGAGTTAAATCAAGAATTAATATTTGGTTAACAGAATTTCCTTTAAACCAAAAATTATCATCTATTGTGTATTCATAATTAAAATTATAATCATGTATTATTTTTTTGATATTGACAAATATTTTCAAGTATTCTTCACCAATTTTGAATCTCAATGGCTTATTTTCATTAACAGACAATTGAATTGTATCTTTTCTAGAGATTTTAAATATCGTACTAATTGAAATATTATGATCAATAAATTCATAATCAATTTTATTTGGATATATTAAATCATAACCACTTATACCTCCAAATATTAAACTACCATCAGATAAGGTTTGGCTTGAACTATGGTTAAACTCATTATTCAATAGATGGATATCTTTTACCAGATGAGTTGAATTTTTAGTTTTAATATTATATATAACTAAACCTTGGAATGTTGAAATCCAAATCTTACCATTTTTATCATATTCTATTCCAACTGAGTTTTTTGCTAAATCGGGGTGAATAGGAAGTTTATATATAGAATTTATTGAATGTAAATCCATTTTATAAACTCCAAGAATATTTGAAATATATAATTCAGAATTATTTATGATCAATAAATCTGATATGTCTATTAATTGAAGCTTAAATAAATTAGATGTTTTTGTAATATTAAATTTAATTTTACCATTTAAATCAATCCCATATAAACCATTCTTAGTTCCTATCCAAAAAACATTATTAATATTATCTTTTATTATAGTTTTAATTACCCCAAATTCAAATTTGACAACTTTCTTTGTATTTGATTTTAGATTATATAATAATAATAGATTTTGACCTCCAGCAGCTATTATATTATTCAATGAATCGTAACAAAGTCCTACAAAAATTTTGTAAGATTTTTGAGGTTCATAAATAGTCTCCATTTTTTTGAAGCTATGATCAAATCTAACTAAACCAAAATCATTTGTTGTGACATAAAATTTATCTTTAACATAAATTGAATTATAAAAAGTTGAATTATTAAATAGTGTTGTATACTTACGATTTTTAATATTGTATTTAATTACTGAAGGATAACCAAAAAATAATAGCTCATTTTTATTTAATTGTAGTATTGATCTTCTTACCCTAAGAATAGTATCATATAAATCATTATCATTTAATCTATGAAATCCATCTTGATATTTAGAAATCCACAATAAGCCTTGATTGGTACCTATAAGTGTATTGTATTTATTGCAAATACAAATATTTCGTAGCTGCAGGTTATCTATTGAATTTAAATTATGTATGATCCTAATTTCATCTTCATCAGTAATTTCACCTTTAATAAATTTTTTCCAATTATAAATATATGAATAGCTATTCTTCGATTCTGATAAATAATAATTTACGTTTTCTGGTATATCTAGTCTCTTTAGAACAATATCTTTGTGTTGTAAATGCTGACTAGTTGAATCAATTTTATAAACAGAACCATTGTTTATTAAATTTAAATATACGCTTGATGATTTTAACAAGACATTATGAGTAATTTTTAAACTATTATCTATATCTATTAAAGATAAACTAGTAGTATCAAATTTGAATACACCCGATGAATTTACTACATATAAATAATTATTAAATATTATGCTTGAACAAAAACTAGATATCGTGCCAAACGAATAGATTAATTTAGGTTTTCTATTGGAATACTTAAATAAGTTACCTTCTTTAGTTACTATAAAATAAGAATTTTCTGTTAATGGCTCAACACTTAGAAAATAATTATCAAATATTTTAGTAAATTTAAAATTACTTAAGTTATAAGTTAGACATCCTTTGTTTCTATAATGTAAAAACAACAAATTACCCTTGGTCCTTATTGAAATAATTTCCATATAACCCAGATGCCAGTAATCCAATTTACGGTGGTTTTGATCCGAATTCTGGCTTGGGTACAAATGGCGTAACACGTTATATTCCTTCAGGTATGGGTTTCTTTGTGAAAGCAAATAACTCTGGAGCTCAACTCGGATTTA
>JACCDI011513670.1_pt1 | contig 29645 bp, 23 predicted proteins | sample 7442791 | NCBI WGS metagenome assembly JACCDI01 (sample SAMN15323434, study PRJNA562643) | freshwater metagenome | isolation source: river surface water | place: USA:Blue River Watershed | collected 2017-08-15
CCCAGTGACCTACCCCGAGGACACCCTCACCTATCTGGCCAATGTCTTCAACCAAAAAGCGCGCGATTTTTATGCCAAGCACGGTGTCAAAGTCATTGCCGCAGCCTATGAAGCGCAAGAAGAATTGGGCGAAGTCAGCCTGATGATCACGAAACACTGCGTTCGCTTCAGCTTGAGCCTTTGCCCCAAGCAAGCCAAAGGGGTGACCGGGGTGCAAGGCACGGTGCGGACTGAACGCATGCAACTGATCAATGGCAAAGAAAAGTTGACGTTGCGCTTTGACTGCAAACCTTGCGAAATGCATGTGGTCGGCAAGATCAAAAAATCAGTATTGAATGCCGTGCCCGAAAGTCCTGTGCAGTTCTACAAAACCAGACCCGTCACGGGCCTGCACTGAGCGGGCTGGCCGCTGACAGCCGGTGGCTGTGGCGGCTTGAACCAGGCTCCAAACTGGCTTCACCCTGGGTTCACCTTGGGCGCAAGCCCACTTCACTCGAGGGGCTTGAGCAGCTCGTTCAGGTCGGCTTCGCCAAACAAAGGTTCTTTGCGCTGCACCGAGCCGGCATACAGGTCTTGCGCCAATTGGGCTTTGCGGTCTTGCAAGGCCAGCATGCGTTCCTCGATGGTGCCTTGCGCCACCAATTTCACCACCCAAACTTTTTGCGTTTGCCCAATCCGATGCGCCCGATCGGTGGCTTGGTTTTCAACCGCAGGGTTCCACCAGGGGTCGTAATGGATCACGGTGTCGGCTTGCGGCAAGTTCAGGCCCACGCCCCCGGCCTTCAAGCTGATCAAAAACAAGGGCACTTCACCGCGGGTGAACTTGTCAATGAGGGCATCCCGATTTTTACTTTGGCCCGTGAGTTTGGTCCAAGCGATGCCCAAGCGGGGCAACTCTTGTTCGATCAGCCCCAGCATTTCTGTGAACTGCGAAAAGAGCAAAATCCTCCGTCCTTCTGCGACCATCTCGGGCAGCATCTCCAGCAACTGGGCCAGCTTGGCCGACTGCGTCACCTGGCTGGCCGCGTTCAGTTTGAGCAATCGCGGATCACAGCACACCTGACGCAGCTTGAGCAAAGCGTCCAAGATGGTGATTTGGGAGCGGGCCAAGCCTTGGGCTTGCAGGGCTTCACGCACTGTTTTTTCCATGCCCAGCCGGATGCTTTCGTACAAGTCAGCCTGCTGACCGTCCAAGGGGACCGGCATCAGCGTTTCAATTTTTGGTGGCAACTCACTGGCCACCAGGTCTTTCGTACGGCGCAGCATGAAGGGGGTGATGCGGGCACGAAGCTGGGCCATTTTTTCGGCACTGCCTTGGCGCTCGATCGGGTTGCGAAACACTTCGGTGAATCGCCGGTGACTGCCCAAAAAACCGGGCATCAAAAAGTGAAATTGGCTCCACAGTTCACCCAAATGGTTTTCAATCGGGGTGCCCGACAGACAGAGCCGATGCACCGAGGGAATTTCAGAGACCACTTGCGCGGCATGCGTCTGGGCATTTTTGATGTTTTGGGCTTCGTCCAAGACCAAGACATGCCAAGGCACTTGGCGCCACAAGGCGCTGTCTCGCGACAGCAAAGAGTAGGCCGTGATGACCACATCAAACTGGCGCAGTGCCTCGACGGTTTCATGCCGCGACAAACCGTGGTGCACATGGGTGCGCAGGTCGGGGCAAAACCGCTGGGCTTCGCGCTGCCAATTGCCCAGCAAGCTGACCGGCGCCACGATCAAGGCGGGCTGATTCAAGCGTCCCGCTTGTTTTTCAACCAAGATGTGCGCCAAGGTTTGCAAGGTTTTCCCCAAACCCATGTCGTCCGCCAAAATGCCTGCCAAACGGTGTTGACGTAAAAACTGCAGCCAGTTCAAGCCGTGCTGCTGATAGGGGCGCAATTGCGCTTGCAGCCCCTCGGGCACGGGCACCGCGGGCAAAGCTTGCTCGCCTCGCATGTGTTGCACCAAGGTCAACAGACTTTGTGCGCCCTGCCAAACAGTGCCCTCTCCCAATGCCACGGCCCCCCGCAGCGCTTCTAAACGCGACAAACGCAGAGTGTCCCCGTGCCAATCTTGGCCGCGCTCGCCATGCAGCTCCATCAGCATCACAAGCCAAGGTTGAATGCGTGCGGTCGGCAACTTCACATAGCCCGGCCCCGTCAAATCAGGCAAATACAAATGCTCGGGGATGGGGTTAGTTGTCGGGTCAAGCATCTGACCGGACGGCAGTGCGAGGGCCTTCAAGATGTGGGGCACCCAAGGCAAGATGTTCACCCGCTGCCCGTCAATGCTCATGCCCAGCGACAAGTCAAACCAAGGCGACGTGTCTTCTCCAAGGCCTTCCGGGTCGTGGCCTTGTAGACCCACTTCGACATCTTCGGCCAAGCGCAACCAGTGCTCTAGCTCTTCCAGACCCGACACCTCAAAGCCCGCTTCGCGCCACTCCGAAAAATCAGATTCCAGCCCCTCTAGCCACAGGTCTTGGTCTGAGGGATCGGGCCGGCCCAGCAGGTTGTCATCCCAGATCACCAGGCCCAGCTCGTCCAGCTTTTCCCAGAGGGTCTGTTCCGCGGGCAAGTCACGCAGCAACAAACGTTTGTGCTTGCCCTGCCCCACCACCACGCGGGTGTGCGGCTGCGACCAATAGGCCGTGATGTCGCCATAGCGAAACTGCAACTCGACCTGGAACAGGCCTTGTTGGCTGCGCAAATGGGCGGGGGTCACACGCAAATGCAAATGACCGATGGGCGAGAGGCCGCGCAATTCGGGCATTTTTTCGATCATCGGCGGCAGCGGCAAATGGCCCATCACGTCCATCAGCTGTTGCTGAAATTTGAGCGCCACCCGCTCGGGCACCACGGGGGATTGCGTCAACAACAAGAGGTGCTCAGCACTCAAGCCTTGGGTGTCCAAACGACCGCAAATGGCGCGCGCAGGGTGCACATACAAAGGGGGCTCGTTCAGGCCAAAAACCACCCCAGCCTGCTCCGAATGCACTTGCAACTGCCAGCCTTCTGGTTGCTTGTCTTGTGCGCTGATGGCTTGCCAACTGGCACTGAAGGGCAAAGTTTCATCACTCCAAGCCAAGGGCTGAAGCGTTTTGCCGTCTTCCCACATCAAGCGGCCCGTGCGGCTGCACAAGCGCAGCAACACCTCGGCGGCAGCGCCCTGCAACTTGACCGAACTCTGAAATCCATAAGAGCTGAAACTGTTGGTGGGTGGACACGCTTTCATCAGGTCCATGATGCCGGCTTCTCCCGGTACACACGTCCGCCAAATGGGGTCATGCGGCAAAGCCTGACTCATGACCTTTTTCACTTTGGCCCATTCGCCATTGGCTTTCGCCACCCCTTGTTTGATGCTGAGGTGCAAAACGGGACGATGGCCCAAGGTGGCCGCGGACAGGCAATACAAAAAATGCTCTTGGGTCTGGCCCGGCAAAGTAAACCCTTGCGGCGCGTGCAGGGTCTGCAGGCGGTGCAGCCAATCGCGCACTTGGTATTCGGCCTGTTGCAAGGCCCGTTCTTGTTGCAACGCCAAGTGTTGCTCGGAAGGAACCCCCTCCTCGGGGGCACTCAGCAAGGGGTCACGCAAAGACTCGCCTTGCATGGCCACCAAGATCCCCAAGGCCGCAGCGTGCTTGCACATGCGGCCCACAGGACAGGTGCATTGGGTGCGCCAAGCCTGCAGATTGCGCCCTTCTGACACCCGCACGTGCGCGGTCACGCGATAAGGCTCTTGCAATGAGCCCACCACTTGGGCCTCCACGCGCCAGTCGTCTTGGTCCACGCTCATTTGAGCCGACAAGACCTCGTTTTTGAGGTACAGCGCGGTGCCCTTGGCCCACGCATTCGAGTCAAAGTAAAACGCCAGTTGCGAGGGCGGAAACCACTGATCAGACATCGCGGCAAGCCCTCTCCAGCACGGGCATCAAGCGACCCACTTGCGGGCGTTTTGCCACACCCGCATCCAAGGGCTTGCGGCCTCAAGACCGCCGGTTTTGCCAAGGTCGGTCCAGCTCATCTGCACATTGCGGAAGACCCGCTCTGGGTGCGGCATCATGGCGGTGAAGCGTCCATCGGCCGTGGTCACGGCGGTCAGACCGCCGGGGCTGCCATTGGGGTTGAAGGGGTACTGTTCGGTGGCGGCGCCGTGGTGGTCAACAAAGCGCATTGCGGCCAAGGCGTGCGATGCCTGGCCCCGTTGTTTGAAATTGGCGTAGCCCTCACCGTGCGCCACCGCAATGGGCAATCGGCTGCCGGCCATGCCCTGCAAGAACAAACTGGGCGAGTCCAACACCTCGACCATCGACAGACGGGCCTCAAAACGTTCGCTTTGGTTGGTGGTGAAACGCGGCCAGTGCTCGGCGCCGGGAATGATGTCGGCCAGCTCGGCAAACATCTGACAGCCGTTGCACACGCCCAGGCCGAAAGTGTCTTGGCGTGCAAAGAAGGCTTGAAATTGAGCCGTCAGCGCGGGATTGAAGGTGATGCTGCGTGCCCAGCCTATGCCCGCCCCCAAGGTGTCGCCGTAGCTGAAGCCGCCACAAGCGACCAAGCCTTTGAAGTCGGCCAATTGGGCCCGCCCCGATTGCAAGTCGGTCATGTGCACATCGTGCGATTCAAAGCCGGCGGCATGAAAGGCATACGCCATCTCGACATGCGAGTTCACCCCCTGCTCGCGCAGGATGGCCACTTTGGGGCGCGATAAATTCAGATAAGGTGCCGCTACATTCTGGCTGGGGTCGAAACTGAGCGCGACCTGCATACCCGGATCGTCCGCACGGCCAGCGGCCGCGTGTTCGGCATCCGCACAGGCCGGGTTGTCGCGTTGTTGGCAAATCTTCCAACTCACGCTGTCCCAAACCTGGTACAAGTCTTCCAATTTGGCGGCAAAAACCTCTTTGGTGTCGCGCCAAATGCTGAGTTCCCCCACCCCTTTGGTGATGGTGGACTGTGCCGGGCGGGTCTTGCCAATGACGTGCGTGTGTTTCGACAAACCGTGTTCGCGCAAGGTTTGCAACACGGCGTTGCGCTCCGAGGTGCGCACTTGCAGTACCACGCCCAGCTCTTCGTTAAACAGCGCTTTGAGGGTCAACTCTTCCCTGCGTGCACTGACTTGGCCGGCCCAATTCTTGGCATCGCCATGGTCGGCCCGGCTGTCGCTGATGCCATCGCCTTCGGTGACCAGCATGTCGACATTCAGGGCCACGCCCACATGGCCCGCAAAAGCCATCTCGGCCACAGCGGCCAACAGACCGCCATCGCTGCGGTCGTGGTAAGCCAAGATTTGGCCCGCAGCCCGCAACTGGTTGATCGCTTGGACCAAATTCACCAAGGCTTGCGGGTGGTCAAGGTCAGGCACGCGGTCACCAAACTGGCCCAGGGTCTGCCCCAGCACGCTGCCCCCCATGCGATGGCGCCCCTCGCCCAAGTCGATCAACAGCAAACTGGTGTCGTCTGTTTGGGCATCCAATTGCGGTGTCAAGGTGCCCCGCACATCCTTCAAGGTGGCAAAGGCCGTGACGATCAAACTGACCGGAGAGGTGACCTTGCGTGTGTCGCTGCCCACCTGCCATTGCGTCCGCATCGACAAACTGTCTTTGCCAACCGGAATGGCAATGCCCAAAGCGGGGCACAAAGACATGCCGACGGCTTTGACGGTCTCGTACAAGGCGGCGTCTTCGCCCGGTTCGCCACAAGCGGCCATCCAGTTGGCCGACAATTTGACACGCGGTAAATCGATGGGCGCGGCCAACAAATTGGTGATGGCTTCGGCCACCGCCATGCGTCCCGAGGCCGCCGCGTCCAGCGAGGCCAAAGGCGTGCGCTCGCCCATGCTCATGGCTTCGCCGGCAAAACCGGTGTAATCGGCCAGCGTGACCGCCACATCGGCCACCGGCACTTGCCAGGGGCCGACCATCTGGTCGCGGTGCGTCAAGCCGCCCACTGCGCGATCGCCGATGGTGATCAAAAATCGTTTCGAGGCCACGGTGGGGTGGCTGAGCACGTCAATCACGGCTTGTTGCAGCGAGACGCCGGTCAAATCCATGGCCGGAGATTGCCGCGCCACCTGCGTGACGTCGCGGTGCATTTTGGGCGGTTTGCCCAGCAACACATCCATCGGCATGTCCACTGGGCTGGTCTGGCCCTCGTCGACCAACTGCAATTGGCGTTCTTCGGTGGCGACGCCGATCACGGCAAACGGACAACGCTCGCGTTCGCAAAAAGAGGTGAAAAGCGGCAGCGATTCGGGCGCAATGGCCATCACATAGCGTTCTTGGCTTTCGTTTGACCAAATCTCTTTGGGCGCCAAACCAGACTCTTCCAAGGGCACCGCACGCAGGTCAAAACGGGCACCGCGCCCGGCATCGTTGGTCAACTCGGGAAACGCATTGGACAAGCCCCCGGCCCCCACGTCGTGGATCGCCAGGATGGGGTTTTGGTCGCCTTGCGCCCAGCAGTGGTTGATGACCTCTTGCGCACGGCGCTCGATTTCAGGGTTGCCGCGTTGCACCGAATCAAAATCCAACTCGGCGGCATTGGTGCCGGTGGCCATCGAACTGGCCGCACTGCCGCCCATGCCGATGCACATGCCCGGCCCCCCCAGCTGGATCAACAAACTGCCTGCTGGAAACGCTATTTTTTGGGTTTGCTGCGCATCGATCTGGCCCAAGCCGCCAGCAATCATGATGGGCTTGTGGTAACCGCGCAGCACGCCGTCCACGGTCTGTTCGTATTCGCGGAAATAGCCCAATAAATTGGGCCGACCAAACTCGTTGTTAAACGCGGCTCCGCCCAAAGGGCCTTCGGTCATGATTTGCAAAGGGCTGGCGATGTGCTCGGGCTTGCCGCCGGCTTGGTCGCTCAGGCCGCCCCAGAGTTTGGAGACGGTGAAGCCCGACAAACCGGCTTTGGGTTTAGAGCCGCGGCCGGTGGCGCCTTCGTCACGAATCTCTCCCCCAGCCCCGGTGGAGGCGCCGGGAAACGGCGAAATGGCGGTGGGGTGGTTGTGCGTTTCCACCTTCATCAGCACGTGGTGCTGTGCGGTTTCGGTTTGGTACACCGCATTGGCAGTGCCTGTCGCGCGGTCCGTTTGGCTGCGCGCCACAAAGCGTTCGAGGGTGTGGCCTTCCATGACCGACGCGTTGTCCGAGTAAGCCACCACCGTGTGTTGTGGGCTCACTTGGTGGGTGTTGCGGATCATGCCAAACAGGCTTTTGTCTTGCGCCACGCCGTCGATGGTGAAGTCGGCATTGAAGATTTTGTGCCGGCAGTGCTCGCTGTTGGCTTGGGCAAACATCATCAACTCCACATCGGTGGGGTTGCGTTGCAAGCCCGTAAAGGCTTTCAACAGGTAGTCAATTTCGTCTTCGGCCAGTGCCAAGCCCCACGCGGTGTTGGCGTCGACCAAGGCCTGACGGCCGCCGCCCAACACATCCACATGGGCCATCGGGGCAGGCTCAAGCGCAGTGAACAAGGCGGACGCTTCGGCCCGGCTGGGCATGGCCGACTCGGTCATGCGGTCGTGCAACAAAGAGGCCACTTGGCCCCACTGCTCGGCATTCAGCGTGGTGCTGCCCAAGAGACCCGACTTCAGGCTGAGGCGGTATTCGGTCAAGCGCTCCACGCGGCGCAGGTCAATGCCGCAGTTGTGCGCGATGTCGGTGGCTTTGGACGCCCAAGGAGAAACCGTGCCCAAGCGGGGGCTGACCACGATGACTGGCCCATTGGCGGCGCTTTTTCCGGCAGAGAGAGCGGCAGCCGCATAAGGCTCGCCATAAGTCAGCAAAGCCGAGAGGGTGTGCTGGGCATTGGCGCTCAGCGGCGAAGGGGTGGCCACCAGGTGAACAAATCGAGCAGAGATGCCCTGAATATGGGGAGAAATGGCGGCCAAACGGGGCAAAAGTTGGGCATTGCGGAAGTCGCTGAGGGCGTTGCCGCCTTCGAAAGTCGTGATGTGCAGGGACACGGGGTGGCCTTGTAATGGGACGAAAACAGCGCAGTGCCGAGGCCGCTGACTGGGGCTGGTTGGCAAAGGGTCTATTTTAGCCGGGGAAACCCTGATTTCAGAGGTTTGAAAAAGCCTCTGGGATAATCTGTACCCATGACCATCACCCTAAAAACCGCCGAAGACATAGAAGGCATGCGTCTCGCTTGCAGACTGGCCTCTGAAGTCTTGGACTACATCGAGCCCTTCATCAAACCGGGCATCACCACCAACGAGATCGACAAACTCTGCCACGACTACATGGTCGATGTGCAGCAGTGCATTCCCGCGCCGCTGAACTACGCCCCGGGCGGCTACAAGCCCTACCCCAAGTCGATCTGCACCTCCATCAACCACCAGGTGTGTCATGGCATTCCGAACGACAAACCGCTGAAAAAAGGCGACTCGCTCAACATCGACATCACGACCATCAAGAACGGTTGGCATGGCGACACCAGCCGCATGTTCCATGTGGGTGAAGCCTCGATCGCAGCCAAGCGCCTGGCCCATTTGACCTACGAGGCCATGTGGAAAGGCATTGAGCAAGTCAAACCCGGCGCCCATCTGGGCGACATTGGCCATGCGATACAAAAATTTGCCGAAGGCCACGGCTTTTCGGTGGTGCGCGAGTTTTGCGGCCACGGCATTGGCCGCGGCTTTCACGAAGAGCCCCAGGTTTTGCACTATGGCAAGCCCGGCACCTTGGTGCAATTGGTGCCCGGCATGGTCTTCACCATTGAGCCCATGATCAACGCCGGCAAACGCGACATCAAAGAAATGGGCGACGGCTGGACCATCGTCACCAAAGACCACTCTTTGTCGGCCCAGTGGGAGCACACCGTGGTGGTGACCGAAACGGGCTATGAAGTGCTGACGGTTTCGGCTGGCAGCCCTCCTGTGCCGGCCTTCATCAGTCAAAAAGCCGTGGCGTGAGATGAGCACGCCGGCCCCCAGCGCAGACCTGACGCTGCTGCGCGAAACCTACAAACAGGACAAAGCCGCGGTTTTGCGGACGCTGGCCAACAGCGGTGCCGCGGCGCGGGGGCTGAAACAAACCCTCAAGCAAATGTCCATCTTGGCGGATGGTTTGCTGATTCAACTCTGGCAAAACGCCGGCTTTTCACCCGATTTGAGTTTGATCGCAGTGGGTGGCTTTGGCCGCGCGGAATTGTTCCCACATTCGGATGTCGATGTCCTGGTGCTCTTGCCCAACGGCCAATCGCCCGAGCACTCGCCTCAGTTGCAAAGCCAGTTGGAGCGTTTCATTGGCAGTTGCTGGGACACGGGTTTGGAGATCGGTGCCAGCGTGCGGACACTTGAGGAGTGTCTGGCCGAATCGGCCAAAGACATCACGGTGCAAACCTCTTTGCTCGAATCGCGCCGCGTCACCGGGAATACGCGCTTGTTCACCGAGTTTCAAAAACAGTACCAAGCGGCCATGGATCCGCAGGCCTTTTTGGTGGCCAAGACGCTGGAGTTGCGTCAGCGGCATACCAAGTTTGAGGACACCCCTTACGCGCTGGAACCCAATTGCAAAGAGTCTCCCGGCGGTTTGCGTGACTTGCAAGTGATTTTGTGGGTGGCACGGGCAGCGGGTTTGGGCCACAGCTGGGACGAGTTGGCGCGCAAAGGCTTGGCGACCCCCTTGGAGGCGCGGCAAATCAAACGCAACGAAGCCCTCCTGGGCTTGATCCGCGCCCGACTCCATTTGCAAGCCAAAAGGCGCGAAGACCGGCTGGTGTTTGATTTGCAAACCGTGGTGGCCGAGTCATTTGGTTTCAGCTCTGATGTCACGCCTGAAGGCCGTTTGGCTTTGCGGGCCAGCGAAAAGCTGATGCGCCAATACTATTGGGCCGCCAAAGCGGTGACGCAGCTCAACCAAATTTTGTTGCTCAACATCGACGACCGCCTGAAAGCCGACCGGGGCGAAGCGGTGCACGCCTATCGTCCACTGAACGAGCGGTTTTTTGAAAAGGCGGGCCTGATTGAAGTGGCCAGCGACGACCTGTACCAAAAGCATCCGCACGCCATTTTGGAAACCTTTTTGTTGTACCAAACCACGCCCGGCGTGAAAGGGTTTTCGGCACGCACACTGCGTGCGCTCTACAACGTGCGGGCCATCATGAACGGCCGCTTTCGCGCCGATCCGGTCAACCGGCAAACCTTTTTGCAGATCTTGCAGCAGCCGCAAGGCATCACGCATGCGCTGCGCTTGATGAACGAAACATCGGTTTTGGGACGTTACTTGTGGGTGTTCCGGCGCATTGTGGGACAGATGCAGCACGATTTGTTTCATGCCTACACGGTGGACCAACACATCCTGATGGTGCTGCGCAATGTGCGCCGGTTCTTCATGGCCGAGCACACCCACGAATACCCGTTTTGCTCGCAATTGGCGGGCGGTTGGGACAAGCCGTGGATTTTGTACACCGCCGCTTTGTTTCACGACATTGCCAAGGGCCGTGGCGGTGACCACTCCAAGCTGGGCATCGCCGAAGTGCGGACCTTCGCGCGCCAACACAAGCTCGACAAAGAAGACGCCCAATTGATCGAGTTTTTGGTCGGCGAACACCTGACCATGAGCCATGTGGCGCAAAAAGAAGACTTGAGCGATCCCGAAGTCATCAGCCGTTTTGCCCAACGTATGGGCAATGAACGCCGTTTGACCGCTTTGTACTTGCTGACTGTGGCCGATATCCGCGGCACCAGCCCCAAAGTGTGGAACGCCTGGAAAGGCAAATTGCTCGAAGACTTGTACAAATCGACCTTGCGGGTGTTGGGCGGGCGGGCGCCAGATGCCAATGCCGATGTGGAGGCCCGCAAACGCGAGGCCTTGGTTGAATTGGCGCGCCAAGCGCAACCCTACGAAGGTCAAAAAGCGTTCTGGGACACCTTGGATGTGAGTTATTTCATGCGCCACGACGCCTCTGACATTGCCTGGCACGCCCGGCAGTTGTCACGCCATGTGGCGCGGCCCGACCCGGATCAGCCGCGCACCATCGTGCGTGCGCGCCCTTCGCCGGTGGGTGAAGGTCTGCAAGTGCTGGTCTTCACCCCCGACCAGTCGGACCTGTTTGCCCGTATTTGTGGCCACTTTGACCAGTCGGGTTTCAGCATCTTGGATGCCAAAATTCACACCACCCGCACCGGTTGGGCGCTCGATACGTTTCAGATCGTCACCACCCTGCTGCCTGAGCATTACCGAGAATTGATGACCATGGTCGAGCTGGGTTTGACGCAAACCCTTGAGCGCCAAGGCCCCCTGCCCCCTCCGACCAAAGGTCGTGTCTCTCGCCGCGTGAAAAGCTTTCCCATCACCCCGAGGGTGGCCCTCAAGCCCGACGAAAAAGCGCAAAACTGGCTGCTCAGTGTTTCGGCCAGCGACCGCAATGGTTTGCTCTACAGCATTGCGCGGGTGTTGGCCGAGCATGGCATTGACCTGCAATTGGCCAAGATCAGCACCTTGGGCGAGCGCGTGGAAGACATCTTTTTGATCAGTGGCGCTGAGCTGCAACAAAGCAAAGCGCAAATCGAGATCGAAACCGAGTTGCTGGCGGCCCTGCAACCCGAGTGAAACAGGCCCCAGCGGGGCCAGACTCTCAGCTTTTCTTGCGCGGTGGCAAGCCTGTGTGTTGCGTCAGCAACTGGCCTTTTTGGGGTTGACCCTTGCGTTTGGCCAAAGTCGACAGCGCCACCGACGCTTTTTCACCCGCACCCGTGCTGTTTTTGCGGCGCGCACTTTTATAGCCCTCTTCGGCCAAGGGCTGCCAGCTGGGAATCAGGTGGTGCTTGCCGTTGCCGATCAAGTCAGAGCGGCCCATCGCCTTGAGCGCTTCGCGCAACAGGGGCCAGTTGTTGGCGTCGTGGTAGCGCAAAAATGCCTTGTGCAAGCGACGGCGTTTGTCGCCCTTGACGATGTCCACCTTTTCGCTGTCGCGGGTGATTTTGCGCAAGGGGTTGCGGGTCGAGTGGTACATCGCCGTGGCTGTGGCCATGGGGCTGGGGTAAAAGGTTTGCACTTGGTCGGCTCGGAAGCCATGCTTCTTCAGCCAAATGGCCAAGTTCATCATGTCCTCATCGCTGGTGCCGGGATGGGCGGCAATGAAGTAAGGGATCAAAAACTGTTTTTTCCCGGCTTCTTCGCTGTATTTGTCGAACATCGACTTGAACCGGTCATAGGTGCCAATGCCCGGTTTCATCATCTTGGACAGAGGGCCGCCCTCGGTGTGTTCTGGCGCAATTTTGAGATAGCCACCGACATGGTGCTGCACCAGCTCTTTCACATACTCTGGCGATTGCACGGCCAAGTCATAGCGCAGGCCTGAGCCAATCAAGATTTTCTTGATGCCCTTGAGGTTGCGGGCCCGGCGGTACATGTTGATAAGCGGGCCGTGGTCGGTCGTCAAGTTTTGGCAGATGCCTGGGAACACACAGCTGGGTTTGCGGCAAGCCGACTCGATCTCAGGGCTGCGGCAGCCCAATCGGTACATGTTGGCGGTGGGGCCACCCAAGTCAGAAATCACACCCGTGAAACCCTTGACCTTGTCTCGAATTTCTTCCACTTCACGGATCACCGAATCTTCGGAGCGGCTTTGAATGATGCGGCCCTCGTGCTCGGTGATGGAGCAAAAGGTACAACCGCCAAAGCAGCCGCGCATGATGTTCACACTGAAGCGAATCATTTCCCAGGCCGGAATTTTGGTGGCGCCGTCGTGGCTGCCGTTTTCATCGGCATAGTGCGGATGCGGGCTGCGCGCGTAAGGCAAATCGAACACCAAGTCCATCTCGGCCGTGCTCAAAGGGATGGGCGGAGGCGTGATCCAGACATCGCGGGCGGTGTGCCCTTCGCCGTGCGCTTGCACCAGACAACGGGCATTGCCGGGGTTGGTTTCGAGGTGCAATACGCGGTTGGCGTGGGCGTACAGCACCGCATCGGACTTGACTTGCTCGTAGCTGGGCAAGCGGATCACACTCTTGTCACGGGGCGGCACTTTGTGCGTGCCTTTGCCGCGCAATGCCGGGTTCGGCACAAAGTTCAGTGGCTGGCTGGCCAGCTGGCTGGCCGCCTGCACCGAGCGGACTTGCGCCACCGCAGCCGACAAATCGGTGGTGAAAGGCTGCGCCTTCTGAGCATTCTGGGCATTCTGCGCTTGGGCGACTTCTTGGGCTTCTTCTTCCCGTGCACAGGTCGCGCCTTGCTCGCGCGCTTGCTCCGAAATCATCAGATAGGGGTTGATGTGCGCCTCGACATGGCCGGGGGTGTCGACGCTGGTGGAGTCAATCTCAAACCAACCTTCGGGGGTTTCGCGGCGTACAAAAGCGGTGCCGCGCACATCGGTGATTTGCTGCACGGGCTCCCGTGCGGCCAAGCGGTGGGCAATTTCAACAATCGCCCGCTCGGCATTGCCGTACAAAAGCAAATCGCATTTGCTGTCCACCACAATCGAGCGGCGTACTTTGTCGGACCAATAGTCGTAGTGCGCAATGCGGCGCAAACTGCCCTCAATGCCGCCCAACACAATCGGGGTGTCAGGAAAGGCTTCCCGGCAGCGCTGGCTATAGACAATGGCGGCGCGGTCAGGGCGCTTGCCCCCCACATCGCCCGGGGTGTAAGCATCGTCACTGCGGATTTTGCGATCGGCCGTGTAGCGGTTGATCATCGAGTCCATGTTGCCGCTGGTCACGCCCCAAAACAAATTGGGTTTGCCCAAAGCCTTGAAGGGCTCTGCGCTGGTCCAGTCGGGTTGCGCGATGATGCCAACGCGAAACCCCTGGTTTTCCAACATGCGGCCAATCACCGACATGCCAAAACTGGGGTGATCGACATAGGCATCGCCCGTGACGATGATGATGTCGCAACTGTCCCAACCCAATTGGGTCATTTCTTCCCGGCTCATCGGCAAAAAGGGTGCCGTGCCAAAGCGCTGTGCCCAGTACTTGCGGTAACTGGTTAAGGGCTTGGCATCTCGCGGAAAGAAAGAGACGTCGGTGAAGGCGTTCATGGGTGGGCACTCGGGATAACCCGTTAGTGTAGGGGCTTGCGCTTGGGCCTGCGCATTCAGCGGGTATTTGTGGCCCGCATGGCGCCCGCCCTCAGGTGAGATCAGCAACGGCAAGGCCGGGGCTGCGTCGCACGGGATAATCACCCCATGTCAGAAAACGCCCCCCTGAATCAGCCGCGCTCTAAAACCGATTTGTTTGTCTCCTTCACCTTGTTGGCTTTACAAGGCTTTGGGGGGGTGTTGGCGGTCGTGCAACGTGAATTGGTCGAAAAAAAGCGTTGGATGACTCGTGAGCAATTCGTCGAAGACTGGGCCGTCGCGCAAATCATGCCGGGCCCCAATGTGGTCAACCTGTCACTGATGATTGGGGGCCGTTACTTTGGCTTAGCGGGAGCTTTGGCCGGTTTGGCGGGCATGTTGACGGCTCCCTTGTGCGTGGTTTTGCTGCTGGCCGTGGCGTTTGGCGGGGTCTCGGATCACGCTTGGGCGCAAGGGGCGTTGCGCGGCATGGGCGCCGTATCGGCCGGCTTGATCGCGGCGGTGGGCCTGAAATTGATCGGCGCCTTGAAGGGCAACCCCATGGGCATGCCAGTTTGCGTGGCGCTGGCCACGGCGAGTTTTATCGGCGTGGGCGTGCTGCGCTGGCCCTTGGCAATGGTGTTGCTGGGCACCGGCATCGTGGCTTGTGGCTGGGCCTATAGCCAATTGGCGCGGCAAGCACGCGCACCAGAAAGCCGCTCATGAACCCGGTGTTGCAACTGAGCGCGCAAGATTGGTTGAGTTTGTTCAACCACTTTGCTTCGCTGTCCTTGCTGGCAGTCGGAGGGGCCATCACCACCGCCCCCGATATGCACCGCTATTTGGTGGACGAAACCCAATGGCTGAGCGAGACCCAATTCACCTCGTCGATTGCTTTGGCCCAAGCCGCACCCGGCCCGAACATTTTGTTCGTGGCCTTGATGGGCTGGAATGTGGGGCTGAACGCGGGGGCCGGCTTGGGCGGGGGCTGGATCAGCGCTGGCTTGGCGTGTCTCGGCGTCTGCGTGACGATGTTGGGCATCATGCTGCCCTCCTCCGTCTTGACCTATACCGCCACGCGCTGGGCCCACCAACACCGTGAAAAATTGGGCATCCGGGCTTTCAAATCAGGCATGGCCCCGATTGTGATCGCCTTGCTGCTGGCCACCGCCTGGCTGCTCACCCTGAGCCATGACCAACCCCGTCAGGACTGGCCCCTCTATGTCTTGACGCTGCTCACCACGTGGGCGGTGTGGCGCACGCAGGTGCACATCTTGTGGCTGATGGGGCTGGGTGCTTTGCTGGGAGCACTGGGTTGGGTGTGATGGGCGGGGGCTTGCGCCCCCAAAGCGCCGGCCTCGGTGGCTTTATCGGGGGTTTTCAAAGAATACGCTGGTGGCGTAATCGCTGAACTCGAAATAGACCTTTTTCTCGTCCGGGTCCGCCAGCATGTTGAAGTTCTCGTCCAAGACCCCGTAGCCATAGCGGTAAGCGCGGGGTTTGCCATCTTCGGTCCCGAGGGCTGTGCTGATCTTGTCGACCTTCACAAAACGCCGGACCAATTTGTCACCGGCATACACCTCTAAAACGCCATTGGTGCCCGTCCAGTTTTGGATGTCACGGCTGATTTTGTTTTGCTGCTCTTGCGTACAGGCACTGAGCAGGAAAAGACCCGACAACAACGTGCCCAATGCGATTCTTTGAAAAAGGGGGGTCATACACGGGTCCTTGGGGTTGAAATTCATCAGCTGCGTTGGCGCAAGGCCTCGTACAGACACACACCGCTGGCCACCGACACGTTGAGGCTTTCGACCGCCCCGCGCATGGGAATGCTGACCAGTTCGTCGCAATTTTTCCGAGTCAATTGGCGCATGCCGCTTCCCTCAGCGCCCAAGACCAAGGCAGTGGGCACTTTCAAATCGGCTTGGTACAGGGTACGGGGCGCGTCGTCACTGGTGCCAATCACCCAAATGTCGCGCTCTTTCAGCTCACCCAAAGTGCGCGCCAAATTGGTCACCATGAAATAAGGCATGGTTTCAGCGGCGCCACTGGCGACTTTGGCCACCGTGGCATTGATGCCCGCGGCGTGGTCTTTGGGCGCGATCACGGCATGTGCGCCAGCGCCATCGGCCACCCGCAAGCAGGCGCCCAAGTTGTGCGGATCGGTCACGCCGTCCAGCACCAGCAACAAGGGAGGGCCTTCCACGGCGTCCAACAAATCGTCTAAAGAATGGTTTTGTGGGATGGGCGATACCAGCGCCACCACACCTTGGTGGCCGTGTCCGCCGGCCAGTTTGGCCAAGCGTTCGCCATCCGATTCGATCAATCGCATGCCCGAGTCACGCGCTTTCTCAATGAACTGACGCATGCGGGCATCGCGGCGGGTGACCTCGAAATGAATTTCTACAACGGATTGGGGGGCGATCTTCAGGCGAACCCCGACGGCATGAAAGCCGAACAGCACTTTGTGAGATGACATGGGGTGATTATCGTTCTTCCGTCCACAGCCCCAGTGGACTTGCCACTCAGCCGGTCAAGACGCGATGACGGTGGTCTCAGACAACTGGCCCGCCTGAATCAGCAACTGGCGCTCGCAACGTGCCGCCAAATGGCGGTCGTGCGTGACCAACACCAGCGTGGTGCCCTGCTCTCGGTTCAACTCGAACATCAAATCCATGATGGCGGCGCCCGTGGCATGGTCCAGACTGCCGGTTGGCTCATCGGCCAGCAGCACATCGGGACGCACCACAAATGCGCGGGCCAAGGCCACCCTTTGCTGTTCACCGCCCGACAAAACTTTGGGCAAATGCTGCAGGCGTTCGGACAATCCCACACGTTGCAACATGGCCATGGCGGTTTGGCGGGCATCGGGCTTGTCGGCCAACTCCAGCGGCAACATGACGTTTTCAAGCGCGGTCAGGTTGGGCATCAACTGAAAACTCTGAAACACAAAGCCCACATGTTGGGCTCGGAGGGCAGCTCGATCGTCTTCTGACAATTCAAAAAGCGACTGCCCAGCCAACATCACCTGCCCTGTGGTGGGCGTGTCCAAGCCGGCCAAAATGGCCAAGAGCGTACTTTTTCCAGAGCCAGAAGCACCGACAATAGAGGCGGTTTCCCCCGCGTTCAAAGCAAAATGAATATCCCGCAAAATGTTCAATTGACCGCTGGCATCTTGCACACTTTTTGAGACACCGCGTACGGAAATAATGGATTCAGGCATGCACAAACCTTTGTATAGACGCCGTCACTTTAACTGGACCCTGCTGGCCCTCGCCGGCTGGGGTTTTGTGACGCCGGCTTTGGCAACAGCGCAACAACGTATTCTGGTAGTGGGTGACTCTTTGAGCGCCGAATATGGTCTGCCTCGCGGCACCGGCTGGGTCGCGCTCTTGCAACAACAGTTGGCTCAAGAAAAACGCGCGGTTGACGTTGTCAATGCCAGTATCAGCGGTGAAACCACTTCGGGCGGACGTTCCCGATTGGCCGCATTGCTGCAAAAACACCAGCCTACACACGTGGTGATTGAGTTGGGCGGGAACGATGCCTTGCGCGGATTGCCGGTCAAGATGACGCAAGACAATTTGTTGGCGATGACCCGGCAAGCGCAAGAGGCCAAGGCGCAGGTTTTGATTTTGGGCATGCAAATGCCCCCCAATTACGGCCCAGACATGGCCAAACAATTTGAAGCGGTTTATGCCCAAGTCGCCAAGAGCCAAAAAGCAGCGCTGGTGCCGTTTTTTCTGAAAGGCATCGGCGATGACCCCGATCCCCTCAAGTGGTTTCAGGCCGATCGAATCCACCCCAACGAAGCGGCGCAAGCGCGCATGCTGGCCAATGTGTGGCCTGCACTCAAGAAGCTGCTGAAATGAGTGTTCACCTGATCTCGGCCGCCGAGGCCCTGCTCAAGCTGGACCAGTTTGATGCGATTTTGGATGCGCGTTCAGAGGGAGAGCACGCCGAAGACCATTTGCCAATGGCGCAAAGTTGGCCTTCCTTGAACAACGAAGAGCGCATCCGCGTGGGCACCTTGTACAAACAAGTCAGTCCTTTCGAAGCACAAAAAGTGGGTGCCGCACTGGTGGCGAAAAACATCGCCCATCACATCGAGACGCATGTGATGGACAAAGCCCGCGATTGGAACCCCCTTGTTTATTGTTGGCGGGGCGGCAAGCGCAGCAACTCTTTGGCATTGATCTTGGGACAAATCGGTTTCAAGGTGCACCTGATCGAAGGCGGCTACAAAGCGTTTCGCAAAGAAATCTTGGAAGACATTCCGCGTCAAGTGGCGCGTTTGCAGTTTCGGGTGCTGTGTGGGCCGACGGGCTCGGGAAAAACGCGTTTGTTACACGCCTTGGCGCAAGCGGGCGAACAGGTCTTGGACCTGGAGGCCTTGGCCTGCCACCGCAGTTCGGTGTTGGGCCTGATTCCCGGCACGCCACAACCCTGCCAAAAAGCGTTTGACACGCAGGTGTGGGACGCTCTGCGCCTTTGCAACCCGCTGCAACCCGTGTATGTGGAGGCCGAAAGCAAAAAAGTCGGCAACCTCACGGTGCCTGCCGAATTGATGTTGGCCATGCGCGCCAGCCCCTGTTTGCGCCTCGAATTGCCGTTGCACAGTCGGGTTGATTTGTTGTTGGAAGACTATGCGTTTTTCACACAAGACCGCGCCTTGTTTGCCGAACGCTTGTCGCGTCTCACGGCCCTGAGGGGCAAAGCCGTGGTGCAAGACTGGCACGAAAAAATTGAGCGGGGTCAGCTGCGTGAGGTGGTGACCGAACTGCTGTCGGCCCACTACGACCCGGGGTATGAACACTCGACCCGGCAAAACTTCGCGCACTACGAAAAGGCCGAAGTTGTCTCACCGGCCAGTCACAGCCGCGAAGACATGCGGGCGATGGCCGAACAACTGCGCGCAGCACGCTCAATCAAATTGGCCGACTAGGTGCTGACGGCGCTTCCCCTGCGCTGTCCTAGGCCGTGGCACGGGGATCTGCAAGGCCATCGGCGCTGGGCTGGTCTTCTGTCTTGACTTCTGGGTCGGCTTCGTCAGATCCCTCGTCTGGCAAAAGCCCCATTTTTCGGTCGGACTTGGCCTTGAGCTTGTCTTCTTTTTTGCGTTTTTTAGCCAGTTCTTTCTGGCGTTTTTCGAATCCGTAGTTGGGTGTGGCCAAGATGGCTCCTTAAATTAAGCTGACCAATGTAACAGCTTACAAAGCACTTTCTTCCCAAGCCACGCTGCCTCTGTACGCATGCCAACTGGCATGTCCCAACCAAGGGCCCACCAACACGATGCCCAATGCCCAAGGCAGCAACGCCCCCAACACCAAGAGGCTGAGCAAGAGCCCCCAAAACAGCATGACCATAGGATGGGCAAAAACCACCCGCATGCTGGTCAACACCGCCGATACGGCATCGGTATCGCGGTCCAAGATCATGGGAATCGAGACCACAGACAAGCCATAGACCAAGGCGGCAAATACCCCTCCCACGCCCAAGTAAACCAACAAAAATTCAATATTTTGCGGGTTGAACACCGCCTCGATCACGCCGGTTGTGGAGGGCATGCCGGTGTTGAAAAACACCGCAAAGACCACCAACGAGGCCCTGCCCCATAACAACTCCAAGACCATGAGCACCAACACCAACATGGCCATGCTGCGCAGATGTTGGTCCCAACACATCAAGGAAGTGGCCAATTCGGGTACTTCGCCCCGCTCTCTTTTGCGGCTCACTTCGTACAAGCCCATGGCCATGAAGGGGCCCACCAACAGACAACCGGACACCATCGACAAGGTGTATTCGGGTTTGTGTTTGAACACGGTGGCCAATATCTGTGCCATGAACCAAAAAGTCACACCGTAAAAAAGCGCAATGCCAGGATGGCTGATCAAGTCATGCCAGCCCCGCAGCAACCAACGAAAGGGATCGGCGAAGCCCAGCGGTCGCATGAGGGCCTGCGGCCCTTCTGGCGGCGGTGGCACATAGGGTTCTGCCATGCTGGGCAGCGTATTTTTTTCGGCGGAAGGGTCGCCTGCGACAGGTTCAGAAAGCGCAGTAGGCGACGAAGAAGAGAGCGGCATGGTGATCAAGCAAGACACAGGGTCTGACCAGACTATCGGCAGAGCGCCGGCTTGAACAGTCAGGAAAATACCGAGTCTCTGGGAAACAGAATGAATGCCACAGACCTTGCTTTGCCGTGTGCAACAGCGCTGGCGCTCAGACCGCTGTCAAATGGGCTTGCAAGGCTTGATGCAAGTCAAGAATCAGATCGTCTGCCGACTCCAAGCCCGTAGAAAAGCGCACCAAATGCCCCGGCTTGATCTGCAATGGCCACTGGGGCCGCATCGCACGCAAGTCATAGGGCACCACCAAACTGATGGGGCCGCCCCAGCTGTAGCCTATTTTGAACAGCTTTAAGTGGTCGCAAAATGCATCCACTTGGGCTGTGCTGAAGCGCGGATCGATCATCACACTGAACAAACCTGCGGCCAAGCTGCTACCGTTTTCTTCTTTGCACAAAGCTTGCCAATGGGCATGGCCCGGAGCACCGTCAAATGCGGGATGCAAGACCTGTACACAAGGCGCTTGTGACTGCCACCAAGCGGCCAATCTGCGCGCCGTCTGGTCATGCGCGGCGTAGCGAAGTGCGATGCTGGGCAAAGAGCGCAAGACGGTTTCCGCGTCATTGGCGCCCACGCCCAAACCCAATCGCATGTGGCAGAGTTTGATTTTCAGGTGCAAAGCCTCATCGCGGGTGATGACGCTGCCCATCAGCACATCACCGCCGCCGCTGGGGTATTTCGTCAAGGCTTGAACGCTGATGTCCACCGCCAATCGCTTGGCCGAATCGGCTCCCGTGCGCAGCAAGTCAAAGGGCTTGAACGCAAGGCCAGCGCCCCAGGTGTTGTCGAGCGCGCAAACCACCCCGCGGGCCTGACAACGGCGCACCAACTCGGGCAAATCAGGAAACTCCATACTCACCGATCCGGGAGCCTCCAGCCACACCAAACGCGTTTGCGCGGTGATGTTGGCGCTCAAGTCGTCGGGATCCATCGGGTCATAGAGCCGATGGCGGATGCCGTAGCTTTGCAGTTCACCCTCGGCCAAGGCTTTGTTGGGCCCATAGGCATTGGCGGGCAACAGCAGTTCATCGCCCGTCTTCAACAAGGCCAACGACACGGTGGCCAAGGCCGCCAAACCGCTGGGCACCAAGACACACTGCGACCCGCCTTCCAGATGACACAAGCGCTCTTCCAGGAGGTAGGTGGTCGGTGTGCCATGCAGCCCATAGGTGTAGGCGGACTTGTCTTTCCATTCACGCTGCCGCATGTCCTCGACAGTGGGAAAAAAAACCGTGGAGGCCTTGAAGACGCCCGGTTGTGGCGCTTCAAACCCCTCGGGGGGCTGGTAAGGGTGGTGAATCAACCCTGTAGGGCCGGCAGGAAAGTCTGAATGTGTCATCGGCTCATCCTAATGCAAACAGCCTCCGAAAGGAGGCTGTACTGAGGCGTTGTGAACGAGAAGCTCAGACGCTCCACTTCTCGATCAGTTTTTCAGGGCGAATGCTGTCATAGGGCTCAAAGGGCTGGTGAATCCAGGGGTTGGTCGGCAAATCTTCCACTGAATAGTCGGGTTTGAATGTGGAGACACCCTTGGTCCAAATGACGGCAGAACGCAATTCAGTGACCGGTTTGTAGTTGTTCTTCAGTTGGTCCACCACCGCACGCAAAGTGTGGCCGGTATCTGCCAAATCGTCCACCAGCAAGACTTTGCCGGCAATTTCACCCTTGGGGGTGGTGATGTAACGCGCGATGTCCAAGTGGCCTTGCACCGTCCCCGCTTCGGCGCGGTAGGAGCTGGTGGACATGATGGCCAGAGGCTTGTCGAAGATGCGCGACAGCACATCACCGGGGCGCATGCCACCGCGAGCCAGGCACAAAATATTGTCGAATTCCCAGCCCGATTGGTAGATTTTGATGGCCAGTTTTTCGATCAGGTTGTGGTACTCGTCGTAACTCACATACAGGTGCTTGCCGTCTTCGGTCAACATGAAGGACTCCTAAAAATCAGAGGTTAAGGGCGTGTGGGTTGAATAGCAGAGCTCAAACCGCAAAGGGGTTGTGCAGCAAAATCGTGTGGTCTCGGTCAGGGCTGGTGGAAACCACATGCACCGGCACGCCAGTGACCTCGGCAATGCGCGTCAAATAGTGTCGGGCCGATGCCGGCAGCTTGTCCATCTCGGTCACACCCACAGTGGTTTCAGTCCAACCGGGAATGACTTCATAAATGGGTTTGCAACGGGCGATCTCGTCAGCGCCCATGGGCAAAATATCGATGGTTTCGCCATCGAGCTCATAGCCCGTGCACAGCATCAATTCCTTCAAGCCGTCCAGCACATCGAGTTTGGTGATGCACAAGCCCGACAAACCATTGACTTGGGCGCTGCGCTTGAGCAAAGCCGCATCAAACCAACCACAACGGCGTGAGCGACCGGTGGTCACGCCTTTTTCAGCCCCCACCGTCGACATGTGGTAGCCGGGGGTGCCGGGGGTTTCCCAATCGAGCTCCGTCGGGAAAGGGCCGCCGCCCACGCGGGTGCAATAGGCTTTGGTGATGCCCAAGATGTAGTGCAACATGCCCGGCCCCACACCAGAGCCTGCCGCAGCGTTACCGGCCACGCAGTTGCTGGAGGTGACAAAGGGGTAGGTGCCGTGGTCCACATCCAACAAAGTCCCTTGGGCGCCTTCAAACAGCAAATTGGCACCGGCTTTGTGGGCGTCGTTCAGCTCACGCGAGACATCGGCCACCATGGGCAACAAATCTTTGGCGTACGCCATGGCTTCGTTATAGGTGGCGTCAAAGTCGATGGGCGCTGCGCCCAAGATATTGACCAACACTTCGTTGTGCAATGCCAAGTTTTCACGCAACTTGGTGGCAAAGCGCTCGGGGTATTTCAGATCTTGCACGCGCAAAGCACGGCGGGCCACTTTGTCCTCGTAGGCCGGGCCAATGCCACGGCCTGTCGTGCCAATCTTGGCTGTCCCTGCTTTTTCTTTGGCGGCTTCGCGGCCCACATCCAAAGCCACGTGGTAAGGCAAGATCAAGGGGCAAGCCTCGCTCACGCGCAGACGTGAGCGCACTTCCACACCGGCTTTTTCCAGTCCGGCAATTTCTTCCAGCAGCTTGGGCACGGACAAGACCACGCCGTTGCCGATGTAGCACTTGACGCCCGCACGCATGATGCCGCTCGGAATCAGGTGCAAAGCGGTTTTTACTCCGTTGATCACCAGGGTGTGGCCTGCGTTGTGGCCGCCCTGAAACCGCACCACGCCTTGTGCGCTTTCGGTCAACCAGTCCACCAGTTTGCCCTTGCCCTCATCGCCCCATTGGGTTCCCACGACGACCACATTACGGCCTTGCTTCTTGTTCATGCTTGAAATGTTCTTTCTCAAAGAGCCTGTACCAACCACTGTCCTGCCGCTTCTACCAGCTCGCGGTCACAATGAAATTCATCCACTTCGCTTTCGTGCCCGGGCAAGACGCACACCACGGTTTCGCCGCGTGCACGAAGCGAGGCAATGGCTGCTCGCAAGCTGGCCGAATTGCCCCAAGGGGCCCGAATCGCAGCCCGCAGTGCCAAAGGCGTCACGGCCGCCACCAATTCCTTGAGGTCAAGACTGAACCCGACGGCGGGACGGTCTCGGTCGATGCGGTGACCAAACACAGCGCCCACCCCGTCGTAGCGACCGCCACGGGCCAGCGCGTCCGAGGCGCCTTTGGCATAAATGGCAAAGCAAACACCGCTGTAATAGGCGTAGCCGCGTGAATCGCCCAAATCAAAACTGAAGGCTGCCCCGGGAATTTGTGCCGACAACCAGCGCAGTTGCGCCAAGGCTTGGCTGATTTCGGCCGTTGCCGGCAAGCGTTGCGCGGCTTGGTCCAACACCGACGCATCGCCATACAAATGCACCAAGGCCAAAACGCCCTGGCGATTCGCTGGCGAAAAACCCTGCGTCAAGCGATCAAGCGCGCTGCCGTCTTTGATGGCCAATGCCGCGTGAATGTCATGTCGCAACGCATCGCTCACCTGCTCGGCAGCCAACAGGCTGCTGACGATGCGCGCATCGGCCAAATCGACCTGCAAATCGCCCACTTTTGCGGCACGCAAGCAATCCATAGCGAGTTGCAACACTTCAATATCGGCCTCGGGGCCCGCGTGGCCATAGATTTCAGCGCCCAATTGCAGGGGTTCGCGGGTGGCGTGGGGACGGGCTGGGCGGGTGTGCAGCACAGGGCCGCAATAGCAGAGGCGCGTGAGGCCCGCGCGCCCGAGCAAATGGGCGTCGATGCGGGCCACTTGGGGGGTGGTATCGGCACGCAAGCCCAAGGTGCGGCCTGAAAGCTGGTCGACCAGCTTGAAGGTCTGCAAATCCAAGGCTTCGCCGGTGCCCGTGAGCAAAGACTCCAAATGCTCCAGCAAAGGCGGCATGACCAACTCGTAGCCATAGCCACGTGCGGTGTCCAGCAAATCGCGTCGGAGTTCTTCGATGTGCCGTGCCTCAGAGGGCAGGACATCGGCAATGTGATCCGGGAGGACCCAAGCAGACATGGGGATGAAGGGAGACTGTTAAAAAAGAGATTTTACCGACTTGCGAGCCGATTTCTGGGAATCGGGTCAGGAAACAAGCCAGAACAGCAACAATCCCGCCAACACCATGAACATGCCAAAAAAGCGGATTTGGCCCTCCTCCAGCTGGAGCAGCTGTTCAAACAGTCGCTTCCAAAGCCCGGGGAAGACCATGGGCAGGAAACCCTCCAGCATGAGCATCAGGCCCATGGCCAGCAGGAGAGCCTCCAGCGTCATTTATTTTTTTGCAGGCGTTGCGCCCGAAGAGCTCCGCATGCCCTTGAAAAACTCGGAACTGGCGGGATCCAAGACCATCACGTCGCCTTTGCTGTTGAAGCTGGATTTGTAGGCCTCTAAGCTGCGGTAAAACTGCGCGAATTGAGGGTCACGTCCAAACGCATCGGCGTACAAACGTGCGGCTTGGGCGTCGCCCTGCCCTTTGATCTTTTGGGCTTCACGGTAGGCATTGGCCACGGTCACTTCACGCTGACGATCGGCATCGGCACGAATTTTTTCGCCTTCAGCCCCACCGGTGGAGCGCAGTTCGTTGGCCACGCGCTTGCGCTCGGCTTCCATACGGCGATAGACCGACTCGGTGATCGTGTCCACATAGTCGGCACGGGTGATGCGCACATCCACCACATCGACGCCCCAAGGCTTGCTGCCCTTGACGACCAACAACACGGCCGATTTGACGTCGTCCATCAACTCTTCACGCTTGAGCGAAAGCAGTTCTTTGACGGTGCGTTTGTTGATTTCTTCTTGGAATGCGTTGCGCACCACTCGGTTGAGTTGGCTGACCCCGGCTTTTTCATCCAAGCCCACATTGCGGATGTAGGCTTGCGGGTCAACAATGCGCCAGCGCACATACCAGTCGATCACCACACGCTGTTTCTCAGCCGTCAACATGGGTTCGTTGTCGGGGCTGTCCAGCGTCAGCAAGCGCTTGTCGATGTAATTGACGTTTTGCAGGGGCGGCGGCAATTTGAAGTGCAAGCCAGGCTCGGTGATCACTTCCTTGATTTGACCCAAGGCGTAAACCACACCAAATTGGCGTTGGTCCACCACAAACACCGTTGAGCTGATCAGCACAAAGCCCAGCAGCAACGTCGAAATCCACAATCCAATGCGATTCATTTTCTTTGTCCTTATCGTGGATCACGTTCACGCGAACGTTGCAGGTCCCGTGAACGGGTGTCCACTGCGCCATTGCTGGCCCCATTGCTCCCTCCGCTCGCGCTGCCGCTGACACTGCCACTCACATTGGCATTGCCGCTCGCAGGAGCTGCCGCATCCGCAGGCACGCCAGAGGCCACCTGTTGCATGATTTTGTCGAGCGGCAAATACAGCATGTTCGAACCTTGTTTGCTGTCCACCAGCACCTTGGTCACGTTGCTGTAGATCTGCTGCATGGTGTCGGTGTACATGCGGTCACGCATGACCTGAGGTGCTTTTTGGTACTCAGGCAGGATGGTCTTGAAGCGCTGCGCATCACCTTCGGCTTGCGCCACGATGCGTTCACGGTAAGCGTCAGCCTCTTCCTTCAGACGGGAAGCGGCACCCACAGCACGCGGAATCACGTCGTTGGCGTAAGCCTGCGCTTCGTTTTTGGCACGCTCGCGTTCTTGGCCGGCTTTCAACACATCGTCAAACGCCGCCTGCACTTGCTCAGGCGGACGCACGCCACCTTGCTGCAAGTTGATGCCCACCACTTCGATACCGACTTTGTAACGGTCAAGGATGGTTTGCATCTTCTGACGCACACGAGGCGCAATCTGATCGCGCTCTTCGGCCAAGGCCGAGTCCATCTTCATCTTGCCCACCACTTCACGCACTGCGGTTTCAGCAGACTGCACCACGGCTTCGGTGGGATTGCGGCTCTCGAACAGGTAAGCCCTGGCGTCGTTCAAGCGGTATTGAACGGCAAATTTGATTTCCACAATGTTTTCGTCTTCGGTCAGCATGGCCGACTCACGCAAGCCCGTGGCCTTGATGATGTTGTCGCGACCAATGTCCACTGAGCGAATTTGGGTCACAAACACCAACTCATGGCGTTGCACAGGGTAAGGCATGCGCCAATTGAAACCGGCGCCCACGGTGGAGTGGTACTTGCCAAATTGGGTGATCACGGCTTGCTGACCTTCTTGCACGATGAAGAAGCCCGTGCCCAACCAGACCAACAGGGCCGCCGCCAAGATGACGCCCAAGCCCAGGTTTTTAAAGAAGACGGGGATGCCAGGACCGCCAGAACCTCCGCCCGAACCGCCAGAGCCACCGGGGCCTTTCGGTCCCCCTTTGCCGCCAAACAACTGGCCCAATTTGCGGTTGAAATCACGCCACAACTCATCCAAATCGGGTGGGCCGCTTTGTTGAGGTTGCTGACCACGACCGGGCGGCTGTTGCCACGCATCGGGTTTGGGCCCGGGCGGCGGCGGCAAATCGCCAGTTGGTTTGGTGTCTGAGTCGTTGGGCGTCTTGCCCTCGTCCCGACCCCAACGTGGGTCATTCAGATTGAACATGCCGCGGATCTTTGCCGGGAGCAAGGACCATCGCAGAGCTGGCAGGTGAAAATTCATGGTGAAGTGTCTTTGTCAGAATGACGAACCCGCATTGTGCCGAATTCGGAGGGCCATTAAGGAAGTTCACCCGGATATTCCCGGGTGAAGTCACGGGGATCTTCAGGTTCAGGGGTCACGGGAGGCAGCGCCGCCTTCACGATGTCGGACAGTTGGGCGCGCAAAAGGTCGAGTCCAAACCCTGCTTGGGCGCTCAAAAACACCCGTGGCACCGCCACACCATCGACCTCGTATTGGTCCAGCATTTGCACCGGGACTCGCTCAGGCGGCAAGGCGTCCAGCTTGTTAAAGACCAACAGTTGCGGCACATGTTGAGCGCCAATTTCAGCCAAGACTTTCTGGACTTCAGCCATTTGCTCGGGGAAATCCAGGTTGGCGGCGTCCACCACATGCAGCAGCAAATCGGCGTCTGTCGCTTCTTGCAAGGTCGCTTGAAAGGCCTCAACCAAGCCGTGCGGCAAGTCTCGGATGAAACCCACCGTGTCAGACAAAGAAACCGAGCGCCCGGCCTCGCCCAAATACAGCTGCCGGGTGGTGGTGTCCAAAGTGGCGAACAATTGGTCGGCGGCATAGGCACGGGCTTTGACCAAGGCATTGAACAAGGTCGATTTGCCTGCGTTGGTGTAGCCGACCAGTGAGATATTGAAGGTGTCGCGCCGTTCGCGTTGTCGGCGTTGCGTGTGGCGCTGCTTTTTCACCTTGACCAAACGCTCTTTGATGCGCTTGATCGAGTCATTGATCATGCGGCGATCAAGCTCAATCTGGGTTTCACCCGGGCCACCTCGCATGCCAATGCCCCCGCTTTGTCGCTCCAAGTGCGACCAGCGCCGCACCAGGCGGGTGCTGAGGTATTGCTGGCGCGCCAAATCGACCTGTAACTTGCCTTCGTGGCTGCGGGCACGCTGGGCAAAAATTTCCAAGATGAGCAAAGTGCGGTCGTTCACGGGCAAGCCGATGTGCCGCTCAAGATTGCGCTGCTGGGCCGGGCTCAGGGCTTGGTCAAACAAGATCTCAACTGCGCCATGCATCAGCGCGAGTTCTTTGATCTCATTGGCTTTGCCACTACCGACAAACAAGGCGGGATCGGGCGCTTTGCGTTTGCAAGTCAAGCGCGCCACGGGGTGAAGCCCGCCAGACTCGGCCAGCAAACCCAATTCCTGCAGCTCGGCATCAAAGTGCGGCAGCCCAAAGTCAACGCCGACCAGCAAGGTCGGCGCAGGGGAAAAAGAAGAAGTTTCAGACAATATCAACAACCGCCGGCATGACGGTGCGTCAGCCGGTCGGACCCGGTCCAGTTAAGCGGTGATTTCGCCGGTTTCGGGGGTGCTGAACGTCACGGAGCGACCGGGAACAATGGTCGAGATGGCGTGTTTGTAAACCATCTGGGTGACTGTATTGCGCAAAAGGACCACATATTGATCAAACGATTCGATCTGACCCTGCAGCTTGATGCCGTTCACCAGGTAGATAGACACCGGCACGTGCTCACGACGCAGTGCGTTCAAGAAGGGGTCTTGCAAAAGTTGACCTTTGTTGCTCACGATATTCTCCGTGTTCAGAAGTTTTTGAAGCCGTCACCTTACCACAGGGCCAAAGGCGGTGGCTCAATGAAAACCGATGCCCTCAAATCTCAGGCGGCTTCTTTGTCGGCGTAAGGATTGGTCGATGTTTTCATCTCAATCCGAAGCGGCGTTCCCGACAAATTAAAGGCTTTACGGAAGCGCCCTTCCAAAAAGCGCTTGTAGGTGTCGGTCACGTGCTCGAGCGAGTTGCCGTGGATCACGATGACAGGCGGGTTCATACCCCCTTGGTGGGCGTAGCGCAATTTGGGGCGGAACATGCCGCCTCTTTGCGGGCTTTGGAACTGCACCGCCTCAAGCAAAAGCCGGGTCAGGATGGGGGTGCTCATCTTGCACATGGCTGATTTGTGCGCTTGCACTATCGAGCCCCACACCGGGCCCAAGCCTTGGCGTTTTTTGGCCGAGATGAAGTGGATGTTGGCAAAGCTCAAAAACGGCAAACGGTTTTCAATCGACCGCTGCACCAATTGGCGCTGGTACTCATCGACCGCGTCCCACTTGTTCACCGCCAGGACCATGGCGCGACCGCTTTCGAGGGCATAGCCTGCGATGTGTGCATCTTGATCGGTGACCCCCTGCTCGGCGTCCAATAAGAGCAGCACCACATTGGCCGACTCAATGGCTTGCAAGGTTTTCACCACCGAAAACTTTTCGATGGCTTCAAACACTTTGCCTTTGCGGCGCAGACCGGCGGTATCGATCAACTCAAATTTTTGGCCTTGACGTTCAAAAGGCACCGAAATGGCATCGCGTGTGGTGCCGGGCATGTCAAAGGCCACCAAACGCTCTTCACCCAACCAGGTGTTGATCAAGGTCGACTTGCCCACATTGGGGCGACCCGCCACAGCCAGCTTGATGA
>JACCDI011418103.1_pt1 | contig 29578 bp, 23 predicted proteins | sample 7442791 | NCBI WGS metagenome assembly JACCDI01 (sample SAMN15323434, study PRJNA562643) | freshwater metagenome | isolation source: river surface water | place: USA:Blue River Watershed | collected 2017-08-15
ACTATTTTAGAAAAAAGGATGGAAAACCTTATGCAAAAACAACAAAGGGCCTCCGATTTAACATAAGTCCTTGATTTTCAAATTAAAATTTGTATCGATATCGGAATCAGAACGAAGGATTTAGTTATTTTCCAGATAAATTAATTTATTCAATTCTGCCTCAATTTCAATCGAACTCATCCCAGCAAAGGGCCCTTTGCTGGACTGAGTTCGAACGAGATTTTAGGCGATTTGGTAATCACCTCAAAATTTGACTTGTCTAATTTTTAAGGACAATCACATTGGGCAATTTGGAATTGAATATTTTCACTTAGCTAAATTTGAAAGCCGTATTTTCGCTCTAGGTCATCGCCTATTGCTGAATACTTTTTATGAGCTTGCCCATTGCGCTTATTTTTCTTCTTCTTTCCATTGTGTTGCTATATTACAACTGGAAAACCCTTCCAAATGCAGTTTATCTTTCGCTTTCTCTTCTAGTGATGGGGTTGATATTTATAGCACAATACATTATAATTTTTGATAATTCAGTAATAACATTGGCAATTATCTTCAATCATGTAGCACCGCTGTACTTTTTACTGGGGCCCTTTATTTTCTTTTATGTGAGGGCAACGCTCACCGATAGATATAAACTTTCTACATGGGATTATCTGCACTTTTTACCAGCGCTTATTCTATTAATAGGAATTCTGCCATATGTTTTTAGTAGCTGGAACTTTAAGTTGGAAGTAGCTCAAGCTCTTAGAGTCGATTTTAGAAATATTATCAAACTGCCGAATTTGGTACTTTATCCACCCGAGATAAATATAGTAGGAAGGCCACTCTCTGTATTCTTGTATACCACTGCAAGTCTTACCTTGATTTACCAATTTAAAAAGCAGTATGCATTTCAAAGTTTAATTCCTTATTTGCATGCACAAAAGGTTATCCGGTTTCTTTTTTTATTTGTAATGGTGACATTGTTGTCTTCCATCACCTTCGGTGTTTTGAGTTATTTGTATTTGACCAATAATAGTTTTTCTGCCAATGCTTGGAAAACCAGTGCGCCTATGCAGGTTTTTGAAACATTGGCTCTGGTGGTATTTATGGTGTTGTTGTTTTTCCCAGAAATACTTTACGGCATTCCTCAAATTGCCTCATCAAAAGCCAAGGAAAGAATCCAATCTTCAAAACCTATCCTACAAAATACGCAAGACGCTATTACTAAGCTCTCAGAAACCCCTGAAGTTGTATTACGATTTAATGAACTAGCCCAGCGAATCGCAAGGTTGATGGAAAATGAAAAGCCGTATCTTAACCATGATTTTAGCATGGATGACCTGGCTCGCTTACTCGAAGTTCCTAAACATCACCTTTACTATTGCTTCAATAGTGTTTTAAACAAACGTTTTACCCAGTTGCGATCTGAATACCGAGTCCGTCATGCCATCCAATTGATTGAAAAGGGAGAGGCCTTGGCTAAGACGCTTGAAGCTATTGGTTTGGAAAGTGGCTTTTCTTCCCGCTCCTCATTTTTTACAACTTTCAAGGAGTTAACTGGAATGTCCCCCAGTGATTTCCAGCAAAAAGTAGGTTAGTAGCTTACTCTTAGTGATCAAATATTTAGTCCAAAAACTTCGAAAAAGGGAGTTTTGCTCAGATTCTAGGTTTCTGGACATGTCTAATTTCTTCTTAAATCCTGGTGGTTAGTATTCCTTCTATTTTCATCCTTCACTATTGAAAAAAATAAACTCCTATGAAAAGGTTTTTCATCTTTTTTACACTCTTTCAAAGCGTGTCAAATGCCCAAGTTGGGATCGGGACTACCACTCCGGAGGTTTCTGCACGCTTGCAAATCGAGGCCTCGTCCTCTACCAATGCCAAGGGCTTTCTACCACCTAGGGTTATTCTTTCTGCTACAAACAGTATCTCGCCATTTACATCTACTCCTGCCACGGGGATTTTAATATATAATACGGCCTCTGCCGGTACCTCCCCGAACAATGTTACTCCTGGATTTTATTATTGGAATACCAGCGCTTGGGCAAGGCTAACTACCCCTTCAGATAATCCCGTTGCGACAATTGGGGATGTAAAAAGTGGATTCCAAAGTGCAGATCACGCAGGCTGGGTGAAGTTGAATGGTAGGGCAGTTTCTACATTGACTTCCACTCAACAAGCAGCAGCAGCTACATTGGGTATAACCGGCAGTCTGCCAAATGCGGATAATGCATATTTAACTCAAAACGGCAGCACAATCGGTTCTGTAAGTGGTTCGAATACAGTGTCGATAAGTCAGGCTAATTTACCTAATGTTAACTTTAGTGGTACAGCAGCTTCAAATGGAAGCCACTCACATTCCGGAACTACTAGTTCTAATGGAGATCACAGTCATAGTCCACAAGGAACCTCTGGCGCAAATGGAAGTTTTTTGAAAACAGGATTTGAGGGTAGTGGTGCGGGTGTTGGCGGTGGAAGCGCATTTACAACGGCAAGTACAACAACAACAAATGGTGCACATACCCATTCGTATATCACAAGTTCAGATGGAAGTCATACGCATACTGTCACTGTTTCCTCTGGTGGCTCTGGAACGGCATTAAGCATCGCGCCCAAGAGCATGGCTGTTAATATGTTTATTTATTTAGGACTTTGATTTTATAAGGATAATACTATTTAATTATTAGTCCACTTTACTTTGAAAATATGCATCTACATAGGATATGAGTTTTCAGATGTCGATATTGATTAATTTTTATTTAATTCAAATACCAACAATATTTGACTTCCAATCCATAAAGTTTTTGCTATAAAAATTGGAAGCAATTACTGAATGGTCTATTAAGCTATCAATGTAGGAGGATTTGTTAGAACCTGTTAAATGATTGAACAATCTAATACCGGATTAAGGGAAAGGAATCTATAAATTACCGAAATTCACAAATCAACAACTGTATGTTAAAAGGGGTACTTACAGGGGGCTACAATTAAAGAAAGTCCTGGTTCGCTTCGCTCTCCCGGTCTTTTTATTTTTCTGCTTAGCAAAGCAAGCTTTGCACGCCGCCAAATAAAAAATCTCGCACTTCGTGCAGGACTTTTTTTTATCGTGCCCAGGACTGGATGGTGTTCGCTTCGCTCACACATCGCAAAAAGTTGGTCTTACCCAAAGCCCCACACGGCTTCGCCGTGACGGGCTTTTTACTTGTCTGCTTGGGCAAGTAAACTTGCCCCGCATCCAATTAAAAAAGCCCTCAACACTTCGTGTTGGGGGCTTTGTGCCCCTGATTGGGCAAATATCCAACCAATTTTTGTGCGATTTAAGGGGAATAGCGGCTTTTAAGGGCATTTTCGGATAAAAACGGACAAATAGCCACACGGGGTGCTAAAATCTCATTTTTTGAATCCTGACGGCGTTTAAAATTGCCAGTAATGCCACCCCAACATCAGCAAATACAGCCTCCCACATGGTAGCCAGTCCCCCTGCCCCCAAAATGAGAACAATAGCTTTTACTGAAAATGCCAAAATGATATTCTGCCATACGATTTTCTTTGTCTGCCTCCCAATATTGATGGCCATTGCTATACGGCTGGGTTTGTCATCCTGTATCACTACATCAGCGGTTTCAATAGTTGCATCACTTCCTAAACCACCCATTGCAATACCAACATTGCTTAATGCAACAACAGGTGCATCATTCACCCCATCACCAACAAAGGCAACGGTTTCGTTTTTAGTTTTTAATTCTTTTACCTTGTTTACTTTGTCTTCTGGCAATAAATCGCCGAAGGCATTATCTATTCCTAATTTATCTGCAACAAATTTTACTACACTACTTTTATCACCACTTAGCATCGTTGTTTTTACATCCATGCTATGCAGTTTGTTTACAGCTTCCTGAGCATCTTCTTTCATACTATCGGCAATGGTGAGGTAGCCTGCAAATTTTTTATCGTAGGCGATGGCTATTAAAGTATAAACAATTGTAGAAGTGTCAATTTCGTATTGAATGGAGAATTTATCCATCAATTTGAAATTGCCTACTAATAGTTCTTTCCCCTGTACATTTGCTTTTAATCCATGCCCTGATATTTCTTCTACATTTTGCAACACAATATTGTTGTTAACTTTTCCAACAAATTGATGAATAGCTGTTGCAACAGGATGTGTGCTTTGGCTTTCCAAAGCATTGACCATTTGCAATATTTCATCTTTATTGTATTCCGGTTTTATATTTACTTCCTGGACTTTAAAAACTCCTTCTGTCATTGTGCCTGTTTTATCCATCACTACATTTTGAATGTTGGCAATAATGTCCAAAAAGTTGCTGCCCTTAAATAGTATCCCGTTTTTACTGGCTGCACCAATTCCACCAAAATATCCTAATGGAATAGAAATAACTAATGCACAAGGACAACTGATAACTAAGAAAACCAATGCCCGGTAAAGCCATTGACTGAATACATAATTTTCTACAAACAGCATCGGCACTACACAAATAAGTACAGCCAATAAAACCACAATGGGGGTATAAATTTTTGCAAACTTCCTTATAAATAATTCGGTGGGTGCTTTTTGTGCCGTGGCATTTTGTACCAGTTCTAAAATTTTACTCAGCTTACTATCGGTGTAAGCGGTGGTAACTTTTACCTGTGCAACGGTATTCAGGTTTATCATTCCTGCTAATACTGTTTCACCTTTTGCTTTGGTGTCTGGTTTGCTTTCTCCTGTTAATGCTGCGGTATTGAATGATGCCGTTTCGGAAATCAGTTCTCCATCCAATCCTAATTTTTCTCCTGACTTTAGTTGTATGATTGCACCAATGCTAACATTCTCTGCTTTTATTGTTTTGGTTTGATTATTTTCTAATACTGTTACTTCATCAGGCCGCTGGTCGAGCAATGTTTTGATGTTTGACTTTGCTCTTTTTACCGCCAATGTTTGAAATACTTCGCCTACTGCATAGAACAACATAACTGCAACGCCTTCGGGATATTCGCCAATAGCAAATGCACCGATGGTGGCAATACTCATCAATAAAAATTCAGAAAATATTTCTCCCTTTCCAATACTTTCAACAGCTTCTTTTAAAACCGGAAAGCCAACAGGTAAATAAACAGCCACATACCAAACTATACGAACCCACCCGGTAAACCATGCCTGCGGTATCCAGTTATCAAATGCAATAGCCGTTAGCAATAAAGCCAGGCTGATAATTGCTGGCAGAAACATTTTAAATGTGCTGCTGCTCTCTGTTCCTGAATGGTCGTAGCCGTCTTTATCATCGTGGCCGTGGTCATGCCCATCATCATGAGTATGGCCATCTTTCAGCAATTCCTTTGCTCCGGCTTTTGTATAAATTTTTTCTTCCAGTGTGCAGCAGGTCATTTTGCCCTGTGCATCGTAAGTATGTTTATGGTTTGGGTCCTTATTTATCATATTTCTGTTCTTTGAAATGGATAATAAAAAAGGTTACAGATGTTTCCACCTGCAACCTTATATTTTAAATATTATAATTTTTGTTAAGCCCTGAAAGCACTTGCCATTCCCAAAACGGAAGCAAGCATTACTACAAACTTCCAGCAATTGAGCCAGTTCATTTTCATGTTTATAAATTTTATGACTGTAAAAATACATACTACTTCGTTTTAGTATTGTTAATATTAATGCCCATGTTCACCTTCACCGGAATTGGTCATTTTTGCCAGTACAAAAAATGCCCCCTTCACTACAATCTTTGCATCTTTCGGTATTTCTTTTAATAAAGTAATTTGTGTGTAACCAACTTCGGTTGTTCCTTTGGCTACAGGAATTATTTCAAAAGTTGTTCCTTTTTCTTCTTTGCTTCCTGCCTTTGTTTCTTTGTGGTCGTGGGCTTCTTTGGCATCATGCTTCACTGTGTCTTTTCCTTCTTCGTGGTGTTCATTCTCTGTATGTTTATCTGTAACCATAAAGATATAGTCCTGCCCTTGTAAAGTTACAATAGCATCAGTCGGTACAGCAGGTACAGTTGCTTTTTGTAAACTGATAATAGCTGTAACATTCATGCCGTCTATCAATCCGGTTTTATCACCCATTACTTTGGCATGTACAGATACAGCTTTGCTTTCACCTTCAAATGATGAACCGAGAGAGAATATCTGTGCATCATATTCTTTGCCGGGATTATTGGTAAGTGTAAAATGAATGAGCTGATTGTTCTTTAAATTAGGCAGGTCTTTTTCATACACCGAAAGGTCAAGGTGCAACTGGCTGTTGTCAACTATTTCTGCAACTGGTGTGGTTACATCCACATAACTGCCCATCTTCACTTTTACATCACTCACCACGCCACTAATGGGGCTTGTAACTGCTAATACAGAAATCAGTTTTCCATTGGCAAGCCTTGCAGGATTTATACCCATCAACTGGATTTGCTGTGCCAGTGTTGATTTTAAAGTTCTCAGGCTTCTTAATTCTGTTTCTGCTGATTGCAAATTTTTCAATGCCCCTGCATTGCCTTCATTCAATTCTTTTTGCCGTTTTACTTCAAGTTCGGCAAATGTAATTTTTGCATTCACACCCAGATATTGGCTCTGTGCCTGTATAAATTCAGGATTGCTGATGGTGGCAATGGTTTGCCCTCTTGATACTTTACTGCCCGGCTGTACCAATAAAGTTTTAATAACACCACTGTAAATGGAATTAACACTGGCTTTATTCTGATTAGGCACCCTTAAAACGCCATTGGCTTTTAAAGAAGAGGTGATTTCTTTATCTTCTATTACTCCGAGTTCTACACCAATTGTTTTCATCTGTTCGTCTGTAAGTGTTGCAGTGCCGGGGTTTTTGTGTTCATCTTCGTGACCTTCTTCTGTTGCTGCCGTTTCTGTTGTACTGCTGCTTTTACCGCCGCAGGCCGTTATAGCCAAAAGGCTTGAAAAAAGCAAGGCTGAAATAAAAAACTTCTTCATCATTTTATTTTTATTGGTTGATGTAATAATTGTATTGAATGACTGACTGATTATAGGCATTGAGATTTTCCAGGTAGTTTTTCTGTATTTCAATGGCCTGTGTTAAAAACTGCGACAGTTCCGCAAAACTTATTTCACCGGCACGGTAAGCAAGTGATGCAGCCTTGATAATTTCTTCTGCCTGTTTTAATCCGGTGCCTTCATAAAAGGATAACATACTCCGGTTCTTTTCCACTTCCTGCTGCATTTGCATTTTCTGCGTATTGAGTACCTGTGCTTCATACTCGTATTGCTTTTGCTGAACTGCCACATCAGCCTGAGCTACTTTTACTTTGCTTTGATACGCTTTTGCGCCAAACAAAGGAAATACTGCTGATACAGAAAAACCAGTGAAGGGGTCTTTTGCTCCCCAAAGCCGTTGAGAAAAGAAACGGCCAGAAAACTCAGGTTTGTTTTCATTCTTAACCACATTAATACCAGCATTGGCAATGTTGATGTTTTGCGATTGCAGTGCCAACATAGGATGTGTACTATCGCTTGCTAAATCCGGCATCATTAATTTTTCTAACGGCAACATTTGTGGCAACAAAACATCGTTAGTATTGAGCAACTGCATTAAGGATTGTTGTTGTATCTGCATTTCTTTGCCTACCTGTTGCATCAGTGCCTGCAATTCCCTCATTCGTACATTGGCTGCAATGCTGTCAAGCCCGGGGCTGTCGCCAGTTTTTACTTTCAGTATTGCGGCTGCGTTAAGCGATTTATAAATGCTGTCTAAGCGATGATACAATTTTTGTTTATCCTGCAAATACCAAAGCTGGTAATAAACAGTTCTTACATCTCTTTTTACCTGCACATCAATAGCGGCTGCACCCAGATTGTAATATTTTAACTGCTCTCCATACAAATTCTTTTGTGCTTTATACAAGCCTGGCCATGCAATAGATTGTGATATACCAATTTTAAGAATGCCGGTATTATCACTTGGCCGAAAATCTTCATTCTCTGCAAACACTCCCGTTTTGGGCAAGGCCGTTGCAGTTTGAATTTGCGCCTTGCCTTTATTTACCTGCTGGTTATTTACTTCATATTGCAGGTTGTTTTTTGCCAATGCAATTGCTTCACTGCTGCTTACTCTTTTTGGGGCAGGTTGCTGTGCCTGTAAATTGTTTGATAAGCACATCATAAAAACAATTACAGCCGTTGTTACAGCTGGCTTCACTTTCAATTTTCTTTTGGATGAAAAAATGATATAGAGTAAAGGCAATACTATCAGGGTAAGAAATGTGGCAGTTATCAATCCACCAATTACAACTGTTGCCAGCGGCTTCTGCACTTCTGCACCTGCACCTGTTGATAATGCCATTGGGATAAAACCCAACGCTGCTACTGAAGCTGTCATTAACACTGGCCGCAAACGGATTTTTGTTCCTTCTATCACCCTTTGTATGATGTCTTTCATGCCGTCTTTTTCTAATTGATTAAATGTGCTGATAAGCACAATGCCGTTTAACACGGCTACACCAAACAATGCAATAAAACCAACGCCTGCTGAAATGCTGAAAGGCATTCCTCTTATCAATAGTGCAAACACTCCACCAATTGCACTCATGGGAATGGCTGTAAAAATCAGTGCGGCTTCTTTCATTGAACCAAAGGTGAAATAGAGCAAAAGGAATATCAATGCCAGCGCTACCGGCACTGCAATTTTTAATCTTGCTGATGCTTCCTGCAAATTTTCAAATGTGCCCCCATAAGTGTAGTAATAACCTGTAGGTAAAATTTTGGCTGCATTTAGCTTTTCCTGTATCTCTTTTACCACACTGGAAACATCCCGGCCTTTTACATTAAAGCCCACTACAATTCTCCGCTTACCTTCTTCACGGCTTATTTGTGCAGGACCTTCTTTAAATGAAATACTTGCCACCTGTGAGAGTGGAATTTGATTGCCTTCGTTGGTAGCTACAAATAAATTACTTACATCATCAATAGAAGTGCGGCTTGCACTGTCCAACCTCACTACCAAATCAAACTTTCTTTCATTCTCAAATATCACACCGGCAGATTCGCCTGCAAAGGCTGTGCTGATAGTGTGATTGATGTCTTCAATATTTAATCCATATCCTGCAATCTTTGCCCGGTCGTATTGAATAGTTATTTGTGGCAAACCTGTAGTTCTTTCTACCTGTGGCTCTGTTGCACCGTTTACTGATTGAACAATCTTTGCCACTTTGGGGCCAATGTTAGCAAGTGTATCAATGTTCTCCCCAAATATTTTTATCGCCACATCCTGCCGTACACCTGTCATTAGTTCGTTAAACCGCATTTGAATGGGTTGCGATGCTTCAAAGAAAACGCCTGGTATTACTTCTAATTTTTCAATCATCATTGCTGCCAGTTCGTTGTAGTCTTTTGTTGTTTTCCATTCACTTTTCGGTTTCAGCATAATGATAAGGTCAGTAGCTTCCGGCGGCATAGGGTCTGTTGGTACTTCGGCGCTTCCTGTTTTGCCCACTACCATTTTTACTTCGGGAAAAGATTTGATGATGCGGCTTGCCTGCATGGATGTTTCCACACTTTGCGTTAATGATGTACCCTGTGGCAGTATGCAGTGAAAAGCATAATCACCTTCCTGCAACTGCGGAATAAATTCGCCGCCCATTCTTCCAAAAATTACTAATGAAATTGCAAGTAATGCAACTGCACCGGTTACTACAGCGTACTTCAATCTTATTGCCCAGCGAATTAATGGTGCATAGCCTCTCTGGAAAAAATCCATCAGCTTGTCAGCAATATTTTTTTTGTGGGCTGTTTTTTTAGAAAGGAATAAAGCCGACATCATCGGTATATAAGTCAATGAAAGTATTAATGCTCCCAAAATGGCGAAGCCAACCGTTTGCGCCATTGGCCGGAACATTTTTCCTTCAATACCCTGCAAAGAAAGAATGGGCAGATATACAATCAGAATAATGATTTGCCCGAATGCTGCCGAACTCATCATTTTCTTTGCACTACCTTCTACCGCTTCATCCATTTGTTGCTGCGTAAGCCTGTCTTTTATATTTTTAGCTGCTAAAAAATGTAAAGTTGCTTCTACAATAATTACCGCACCATCTACTATCAATCCAAAATCAATTGCACCCAAGCTCATAAGGTTGGCACTTACACCAAACAGCCGCATCATACCCAATGCAAATAACATGGAAAGCGGAATGGCAGATGCAACTATCAAGCCTGCCCTGAAATTGCCGAGAAATAAAATAAGTACAAGCAATACAATCAAAGCCCCTTCAATCAAATTGGTTTTAACAGTGCCAACGGCACGGTTTACCAAACCTGTTCTGTCAACATAGGGTTCTATCTCTACATCTTCCGGCAATGCTTTTTTAATGGTTTCAATTTTTGCTTTTACTCTTTCTACTACTGCCGCACTGTTACCCCCTTTAAGCATCATTACAATACCGCTTACAACTTCCTTCTCTCCATTGTAGGTTACAGAACCATAGCGGACTGCGTTGCCTAATTGTACTTCAGCAACATCCCTTATTAATACGGGTATGTTGTTTACTTTTTTTACTACAGTATTTTTTATATCATCCATTGAACTGATAAGGCCAATACCCCTTATGAAATAAGCGTTGGGCTTTTTATCAATGTATGCGCCACCGGTATTTTCATTATTCTTTTCCAATGCAGAAAAAATTTCTGCAATGGTTACGTTCATACCTTTCAAACGATTTGGATTAACAGCTACTTCATATTGCTTCAGCAAGCCACCAAAGCTGTTTACTTCCGCCACACCGGGAGTTCCGTAGAGTTGCCTCGCCACAATCCAATCCTGCATGGTACGCAAGTCCATAGCAGTGTATTTATTTTCTGCACCTTTTTTGGGATGTATGATGTATTGATAAATTTCCCCAAGCCCTGTACTTACGGGAGCCAGTTCAGGTGTACCCAAGCCTTTTGGAATTTTTTCTTCTGCTTCTTTTAGTTTTTCATTGATTAACTGACGGGCAAAGTAGATGTCAATATCATCATGAAAAACAACGGTGATAACAGATAGCCCAAACCTTGAAATGGAACGCATTTCTTCAAGGTCTGGAAGATTGGCAAGGCTTTGTTCAATAGGATAGGTTACCAACTGTTCTGTTTCCTGTGCAGCCAGTGTGGGGGTGAGTGTAATTATCTGCACCTGGTTATTGGTAATATCCGGTACGGCATCAAGGGGAAGTTTGGCGGCACTCCATGCACCCCAAATGATAAGTGCCAGTGTCATTAACCCAATGATGAGTTTATGTTTAATGCTGAAATGAATTATTTTACTGAGCATGTTTTTGTTTCTATTTGGCTATATGCCTGTAGTAGTGAATTATCCTTTCTGCAATGGCTGCTAAAAGAACGGCACAACACAGTGCTATAACAATGATTTTAAATACTCTTAAACCCAAAGGCTGTTTTGCCTTTTTAGATTTTTTAATAGTTACCATTTTGCAATAGCTGAAAATGGATAATACAGTACATGCCCGTAGGGCTATGTAGTAAATTCAATAATTGGAGTAATTATGATAACTGTGGAGGTTGCCAGATAGAGGCGAAAACATCTGTTTTGGCATCTTCATTTATCAGGGGGTGCTTTTCTGAGAAAAAGAAAAAATTGGTTGCCTGTATTTTGGAACGTGGTGAATAAAAAGCCGATGCAGCGCAGCAGGAGCAGGTACAAAATGGTGTGCAGGCTTCGGATTGATGTTCGTGTTGCTGGTGATTGTCAGAGGTTGAAACCATTGCCTCTGTCTTTACATTGCACTCTTTACCGTCGCCACAGGGCAGGCATGACAGATAAAGCATAAAGCAACTGAGTATGAAAAAGAATGGTTTCACTGTTGCAAATATAACAGGATATGTTGCAAATTTTACCACGAATGGGTTTTTATAAAGGCAATATGGTTGCAAAATATGGATAATCAGTCATTTTTTACCAGTTTCGCAACCCCTTTTCTGCCCCATTTAGAACTGACAAAGAACAAAGCAAACCCACTCAGCACCGTTACCAATCCAAAGATGGAAAAGGCCCGAAGTAGCCAGTTACCAATATGATCTCTGCTTTCATAATCCATTGTGTGCATCATCCACAGGAAATCAAATATTCTCCACTTATTATTCCTGAATTTTTGAACGGTTCCTAATTCGCTGGCAACGTAAACGGTCGTTTTTGACGGATGCACAAATGTAATAGCGTAAGCAGGTAAAGGATTTTCCCGATACTCATGGTGACTATTTGTGCCGATTAAGTATTCTACCGATTTAACTTCCGGCTCGCCATTAAACCGTCTTTTTGCAACTTCAGTGGCTTCCTCTTTTGTCAATGGCCCCCGAAGCTCACCTGTTTCTGCATTGGCAAGATGGTTCATTGCCTGCATACTATGGTCATGATTAGCCTTGCTCTGAACAGCACCGACACAACGAATCTGGTAAAAAGGCTTTCCCATAATTTCAATCAATTGAATGGATACTACTGAATCAATACGATGAACTTTCTTCACTGTATCAAGAACCACTGTGGGGCTAACCAGGGAAATATTTGAAGATAGTAATGGTGCGTTCCTCTTCTGAAAATCCCCATGTATTTCATCCATATTACTCCAACTGAAATACAGTCCCCCAATAGTCCATAACAGAAATTGGATGCCTAAAATAACACCCAGCCAGCGGTGAGTTTTTCGTATGTAGTAATGTTTACTTTTTGCCATAAACAGTATGATTTTTTGCTTATTTTACTTTCAACAGCTTTGCATTAATAGCCACTACAACTGTGCTTACACTCATTAAAACGGCACCGGCAGCAGGGCTTAACAATACTCCCATTTTGTATAACACACCTGCCGCCAATGGCAAAGCCACAACATTATAACCCGTTGCCCAAATCAAATTTTGAATCATCTTTCCGTAAGTGGCCTTACCAAACTGAATCAATGAAACAACATCTTTTGGATTGCTGTTTACCAAAACGATTCCCGCTGTTTCGGCGGCGATATCAGAACCTGAACCAACAGCTATGCCTACATTGGCTTGCGCCAATGCAGGTGCATCATTTACTCCGTCGCCAGTCATGGCTACATATTCGCCTTTATCCTGCAATTCTTTTATTTTCTCCAACTTCTGATGTGGTAATACTTCAGCAAAAAAACTGGTCATGCCTAATTTTTTGGCTACTGTTTCTGCAACTTGTTTGTTATCCCCTGTCAGTAAAACAGATTTGATATTATTACTGTGCAGTGTTTTAATGGCTTCCGCTGATTCTGGACGAATACCATCAGTCAATGAAATATAGCCAGCCAATGTATCATTTATCAAAACAAACACTACCGTTTCCGTTGCATCAGTATTGTAATTATCGGGGAGTGAAATATTTTTTTCTTTCAGATAACCCGGACTTACAACTTTAATATCATTGTTGTCAACAGTTGCTTCAACACCCTTTCCGGTGATAGCATTAAAATTTCCGGCTGATGAGATTGTAACAGATAGGTCTTTTGCTTTTTGAATAATACCAGTGGCAATTGGGTGTTCTGAGTTTTGCTCCAATGCAGCAGCATATTTCAGTAGCTCATTTTCAGTAAGACCTTCTATTAATGAAACAATTTTTGATACTTCAAATTTGCCAACGGTAAGCGTTCCGGTTTTATCAAATACAAGTGTGGTTATTTTTCTTGAGTTTTCAAATGCTGTTCTGTTCTTAATCAATAATCCATGTTGTGCTGAAAGTGCAGTGGATTTTGCAACAACCAGCGGCACTGCCAGTCCTAAAGCATGTGGGCAACAAATTACTATTACTGTAACCATTCTTTCAATGGAGAAAGCCAGGTCTTTTCCTGATAAATACCATACAAGAAATGTGGTAATTCCTGCCACAATAGCAATCAGCGTAAGCCATCTTGCTGCCCTGTCTGCAATCAATTGTGTTTTTGATTTTGATTTCTGTGCATCCTGTACCAGTTTTATCACCTGTGATAAATAGGAATCCTTTGCTCCATGTGCAACAGTTACTTTAATTGCACCATTGCCATTTATAGAACCTGCAATTACTTTATCACCCTTGCTTTTCCCAACAGGTTTTGATTCACCAGTAAGCATACTTTCATTTAGATAGCTTTCTCCTTCCGCAATTATACCGTCTGCCGCAATTTTCTCTCCGGGTTTTATCAGAATCACATCGCCTTCTTTCAGCGATTCTGTTTTTACATCTGTTACCTTATCTCCATTCACCAAATGTGCATCATCAGGCATAAGCTGCACCAATAACTCTAACTCTCTCGATGCACCGGCAACAGATTTCATTTCTATCCAATGTCCTAATAACATTATCAGGATAAGGGTTGCTAACTCCCAAAAGAAATCCATTCCCTCTAATCCAAATACTGTTGCTACACTGTAGATATAAGCAACTGAAATACCAAATCCAACCAGTGTCATCATACCAGGGTTTTTTACCCTTACTTCACCAACCAATCCCTTCAGGAATGGCCATCCACCATAAAAGAAGACAATAGAGGATAAAAAGAACAGTACATATTTTGAACCAGGGAAACTAAAATGAATATTCAACCAATGCTGTATCATTTCTGATAACAGCATAATGGGAATGGTTAGTATCAACACCACATAAAATTTCTTTTTGAAATCTGCAATGCCGGATGTATGTGCCTCATGTTCGTCATGTGTCACGGATTTTTTCAATGGAATTAATGTCATTCCACACAAAGGACATTTACCTGGTCCGTCCTGCATAATTTGCGGATGCATTGGACAGGTGTATTTCTGAAATTCCTGTTTTATATCGGTTTTTTCCACAGGATCAGAATGATGCACATGACCTGCGTGATTTTCTGTCTTATGTTCTGATTGGCGACGATGTTCCATTGTCTTAATTTTTAATGACAAAAGGAATTTCAACTTTTACTTTCTCCCACGCAACAGCAATTGTTCCTGTATTACTTTGTTTGATTTCAATAAAGTATTGTAGTCGTTCTGTATGCTCATTTTTCTTAGGCCTCACTTTCACCCTTACTATATCATCCTTTTCGTCATATTCAGATGCCAGATGTTGTTCCCAATTATTATTAATAATGATTGTCCACTCTTTTTTACCGGGAATAGTAAAGAAAGCATATTTACCTGCCGGTATTTCTTTGCCATTTACGACAAATGCTTTTGGCACTTCCAATGTAGTTGCGTCATGAGCGCCGGTTACCCACACTTCATCATAAGGAACAAGACCGCCCCAAATGATTCTTTTGCGAACACCAGGAGAATGATAGTTGACTTTAATACTATCACCGCTGATAATTGCATAAGCCATTGACTTGATACTTTTTTTAGTCGTGTCTTTTATAAGATTCGGATTATAGCAGACTTCTTCCGTCTTCTGTGCAGACACAGAATGGAACACCAGGAAGAAAATTGCCGATAAGATTACTGTTACATAAGATTTCTTCATATAGCGTTATTGTTTTGTTGCCTTTAATAATTGAACCTCTCCAAAAATTGTTTTGAATCTTTCAATGATTGACACATATATAAACCCGGCTTCTTGGATAAAGTCGGGCAATATACCCTTTGCATTTGCTTCTGTTGGTTTGAACCCATCAAGTACTCTGATAATGTTGAATAATTTACGTTGCACCCATGATTTTGACCGCCCAAAATCAGCTATATACAACTCCCCATTTGAAATAATTGTTCTATGCAGTTCCGCAAGAATCTTTTTCTTTGTTTCAGTGTTAAGGTGATGAAACACAAGACAAGAGATTACCCGGTTAAAATGATTTGACTGAAATGGCAGTTTCTTTCCGTCATACTCAATTAATAAAATATCAATCTTCTTTTCGCTGGCCTTTTGTGTTGCCTTATTCAAAATCTCTACGTCAATATCAATGCCAGTGATGTTTGCATCCGGACTTGCCTGCTTGGCCATAATCGTGAGAGTTCCTGTTCCGCACCCAAAATCTAATATTTTTTGGCCAGCCGAAATTCCGGCAGTTTCTACCAACCTGGTTTTAATCTTTTTTTCCGGCATGGTAATCCTGACTATAAAATCATATAACGATGTAAGCCATTTAAACCTTAAAGCGGGAACATATTTTTCAGAAGACATATTTGCTTATTTAGTGATTATGCCCCGCCATTGGGTCTGCTCCTTTTTTAAATACATACTCGCTGTGCAATAAATATGCACCGGTTAAAACCACCACATCGCCTTCCTTTAATCCTGATTTTATCTCTATGCGGTCGCCACTCTCAATACCCGTCTGTACCATCATACTCTTAAATGTATTCTTGCCTGTCTGTATCCAGACTGTTGCACCTTTGCCATCCCTTATTACGGCATCAACAGGCAAATTGAGTGATTGCCGCTGCGGGCTTTTCAATAACACATAAGCTGGCATACCCGGTTTTAATTGATTACCGGTATTTGGTATAGAGACACGGATAAGATTGATTCTTGTATCAGGATTGATTTCGGGGTTTACAAATTCAATCCTGCCTTTGATTTCTTTATTATCAAAATCAGGAAGCTGAACTGTAGCTATACTATTGCTGTTTAATTCGGCTAATTGCGATGTATATACCTGCGCCTCTGCCCACAAAGTAGAGAGGTCAGCCAGTTTTACAATTGTACCGCCTTCCATTACATAATCTCCCTCCCGTATGTCAAGCTGTGTAATGTAGCCGCCAGCACTGCTATAAAATGTAGTGACGGGAGTGGCCTTCTTTGACTTAACCAGTTCATTAATCTGTACTTCATTTAATCCCCAAAGCAATAATTTATTCCTGGCACTCTCAATCAATTGGTCAAAATCAATAACCGTTTCAGTTGTAAAAGCCTTTTTCTTATCCAATGCAAGAAGGTATTCCTGTTTGGCATTATTCAGTTCCTCGCTGTACAAATCATAAAGCGGCGACCCTTTTCTTACATAATCACCCAGGTTCTTGTAGTAGAGTTTTTCAACCCTGCCCATCACTCTTGAACTCATGGAAGATGCCCTCATCTGGTCAAAATTCAGGGTAGCCGTTAAAACCAACTGGTCGCCGATTGTGCCGTTACGAATAGTATCGGTTTGAATATTTCCTAATTGTATTTGCTGTTCGCTTAACTGCAATTCATCTTTGCTTTCCCCGTTCTTTTTCTTAACAGGAGTTAAGTCCATTTTACAAATGGGGCACTTACCTGGCTTGTATTCTACCACCTGCGGGTCCATAGAACAGGTGTAATAGGTGTCAGGGTCTTTAGGAGTTTCTTTTTTGTTTTTGCATGATGCAAAAAGTAATAAAGCTGTTGCTGTAATTATGATATATCGCATAATTAGTTTTTTACTTTGATGAAACTTTCACTATCCATCAGGAACTGTGCATTAACTGCCACAGAATCTTTTGCTGTTAATCCGTTAACTATTTGTATATGTTTACCATGTGTGATGCCTGTACTTATTTTCTTTGCCTGAAAACCGCCCCCGGTTTTATGAAACACAACTTTGTCCATTCCCAATGAGAGAACTGCTTCTTTTGGCAACCAATACGCTTCTTTGGTATCTCCGAAAATGGTTGCTTTTACCTGGCTGCCGATGGGTATTTTCAAAACACTGTTATTGAAATACACTCTTGCAGTGAGTGTTTTACTTTCTTTGCGATAGAAAGGTTCAATAAAATCAATGGTTGCCCTGAAGTCTTTGTTTGGAGCAGTCTCCGGTACAATTCTTACTGTGTTACCAGTTTTTACCAATGATTGATTGTCTCCGTAAATATTGAGAATAGCCCATGCCCGGTCAGGATTAAAAACAGTAAAAACAGATTGCCCTTTCTGCACATACATTCCTTCCTTCAGCGAAAGCTCCTCAGTGATTAGAGAAATATCTCTCATGTTGCCGGATGTAGTATTCATACTACCGCCATTTGTGGCTTCATGAATATGTCCGCTGTAATTACTGTAAACAGCAATGGATAAAGATGGCTTGCCTGATTGAATGACCTGTTGCAATTGTTCTCTACTCATACCAAGGAGCAAGAGTTTATCTTTCGCCGCCTGTATGAATGTGATATTTTCAGCATCATTTTTTAAAAGAAATAAAAGATTCTGCTGTGCAGTAAGCAATTCAGGACTGTAAATGTCCAGCACTCTTTGCCCTTTACTTATTTTTTGATAGCGGTATCGTACATATAATTTTTCAATTCGTCCGGATACTCTTGCCGAAATACTGCCTACCTGTCTTGTGTCATAAGCAATATTTCCCAATGCTTCAATCTCTATTTGTTCCCCCCGCTGCTCAATTGTAGTTACGGGAACAGATGATACAACAAATTCGTTGGTTGGTTTCAGCAATGACGCCAGTTCTATATCACCCACTTTCTTACTGTCTGTTTCCTTTTTTACTAATTCCATTCCGCACTTGGGGCAGGTGCCCGGCTTGTCGCTGAATACAGAATCTTCCGGCATTGGGCAGGTGTATTCAGCTTTTTCATGCTGGTGATTACCCGGTTCTGCTTTTACCAAATCCATTCCGCACTTGGGGCAGGTGCCTGGCTTATCACTAAATACAGAATCTTCCGGCATGGGGCAAGTGTATATATCCTTAGCTACTTCTGTTTGATGCCCGGCATGAGAGCTTTTCTTATTCTTGCATCCAACTGCAATAATCATCAACATCAAACCGCTTATATAAAATAGTTTCTTCATTGTATGCTTTGATTAACTCAGTTGATACTGTAACATCATGCCATCATCTTCATGTTCCAGGTTGTGGCAATGAAAAACAAATTTGCCGGTATTGTTTTCAAACGGAACAATCACTCTTACTTTTTCACCGGGCATTACCAGTACTGTATCTTTCCATCCGTTTTCAGCAGCAATAAGGTTTCCACGGCCACCCGTTCTGTCCAATACCTGGAAGAATACACCATGCAGATGCATTGGGTGAGGCTCATCACCGTTGCTGTTATCAAATAACCATATTTCGTTTGTATTGGCAGAAACATTTTCATCAATACGGCTGCTGTCAAATAATTTTCCATTGATGCGGTGTCGCATCTGCATTCCATCATTCATAGGATAACCATGATGCTCCATTGCATTGGAGATTTCAAATGTTCTTGTTTTTACAGCAGATGATGCAGCAATTGTATTGATGACAGAAAGATTTGCGGGAACAGTAAATGTATCAGTAACAGCAGTTGTTACTTTAAATTTCATAATTCTGAATGCCTGTTTGCCCTGTGCATTGCCACCATTACCAAATTCCTTGCTTGTTAAAAATATTTCTGAACCGAGTGAAGCAGCACTGAAGTTTACCAACACATCCAGTCTTTCGCCGGGTGCAATCAATATATCTTTTACTGTAACAGGGTTTTTTAACAGTCCTCCGTCGTTGCCAATTACTATCATATCAGCATTATTGCTGAAAGCAAGATTGTAAACCCTTGCATTGGAGCCATTCAATATACGAAGCCGGTAATAACGGGTTGCTACATCTGTATAAGGAGAATAAACACCATTCACTACAATGGATTCTCCCATATATCCTGCCATCACTTCTTCCATTGAAGGATTGTAAGTGATGCCTGTACCGGTGATGCGTTTATCCTGTAACACCAATGGTATTTCATATTGACCTGATGGCAGATTCAGGGCTGCTTCTTCTGCATCATTGATGATAAACAAACCCGCCAATCCCTGGAAAACCTGCTTACCGGTCTTCTCATGCGGATGGGGATGATACCAGCTTAAACCTGCTCTTTGATTTACCGTGAACTGATACCGGAAAGTACCTCCTGCATTCGCTAACTGGTCAGGATGCCCGTCCATCAGTGCAGGGATTTTTAAACCATGCCAGTGAATATTGGTATGCTCAGATAAATTATTCTGTAACAAAATATTTACTGCATCGCCTTTATTTATTCTGAATGATGGGCCCAGCATACGATTAGGCTGATAACCCAATACAGAAATGGCTGTTCCATTGAGGTTGGCTGTGGTTACCTGTGCGGTAATGGTATGATTTGGTCCTGCTGTTGAAGGAAAGGAAAGGAGTTTTGAAAAATCACCTTCTGTTATCATTACCGGCTCTGTCATCAAACCTCTGTGATGTTCTTTTTTACACCCGCTGCAACTGACTAAGAAACCAGCAAGCGAACCACCGCTTACAACTGCACCTGCACCCAGGCCTGACATTTTTAAAAAGTTTCTTCTTTGCATATAGATAGTTTTATTTTTTTTCAATGATTCTTTCAATCGTTACCTGAAGTTTCAATGCCTGGTTGAGCAACTCTACATATTCCAGTTGCTTCATATTTAAAGTTTCCCAGGCATCATAAAGCATAAATAGTTCCTCTGTGTTTTGCTCATAACCCAACTGCATGGTTTTATAATTATTCCGCAATGCAGGAATAATACTTTCCCCATAAAGCTTTAGTTGTTTCTTCTTTAGCTCCAATTCATTCCGCATTCCATAAGCCATGCCGCTGAATTCATTCACCAACATTTCTTTTTGTGATTGTATAGCATAAGTTTTCCATTTCAGGCTTTCAATATTTGCTTTGTTCATTTTAGATGACCATTTAGCCATAGGAATACGCACCATGCCCATGATGGTGTATTGCAAAGGCTGCCCTCCAAAACCAATCATATTGTCATAACGAATACCGAATTGTGGTTTTAATGCCGCTCTTTCTGTTTCCTGTTTCATCAGGGTAAGATTGATTTCCTTGTCTAATGATTTAAGGTCACTCCGGTTAGTGTAAAATAATGTGCTGTCAAAAACAAGTCCTGAGTAATCGTTTAAAGTATAAGTTGTATCAATATCAAAATGAATCATGGCATTTCTGCCCATGAGTGAATTAATACGGATACGTTTTTCCTTTATATCATTTTCAAACATCAGTTGCATATTTTTTACATCACCCAAAGCAGCTTTGGCTTTATAATAGGCACTGATTTTTTCCAAGCCATTCTTATATCTTATCTCCGCATTTTTTATCATGAAGTCAAGAATCTTTTCATTCTCACCAATTATCACCAGCTTCTTTTCCAGGATTATCCATTCGTAATAAAATTGTTTGGCATCATTGATTAATTCATTCAGCGTTGCATTCTTTTTTTCTTTTTCCACCGATGACATGGCTTTCATATATCGTTCATCTGCATCCAGTTTTTTTCTGTTTGGAAACATTTGTTCACCAGATACCATCACAGAACCCATGCCCGGTATATCGCCTTCCCTGTGCCAGAGCCTCACATCATAAGGCGTCATGAACTGGCCAATACCTACCTGTGGCGGCATCCAGCTTCTTGCACCTTTGGCTGCTTCATCCATTGAGCGGATTTCATTGTCATACATCTTCACCACAGGGTGTGATAATTTGATGCTGTCAATAACAGCATCCAGCTTTAGTGTTTGCGAATGGCTGTTGAACGCAACCACAGATGCAAACAGTGCCATGAGTAGTTTATTCTTTAACATCTATTAATTCAATTTTGCCTTTACGTTTTAATTCTCGTTCCTTTATCATTTCAAATATTACAGGTGTAATCAGTAATACATAAATAGTGGATGAAATAGTGCCCCCAATCAATGGAATGGTTATTGGCCGCATAATATCGCTACCTACACCGGTTGCCCAAAGAATGGGTATCAACCCAAACAGCCCAACAGAAACAGTCATCAGTTTTGGTCTCAATCTTTTGGCTGAACCTTCAATGACGAACTCACGGATGATAGCCGGCGTTAATGTTGCTTTTGAATTGCCATGTTTTTCCACCATGTTATTCATAGCTTCATTCAGGTAAATCGTCATGAGCATCGCCGTTTCTATTGCCATTCCGAACAAGGCTATAAAACCGACTGCAACTGCCACTGATAAATTGATGCCATAGAAATAGACCATGAATACGCCGCCAATTAATGCAAACGGAACAGTTATCATTGTAGTGATTGCTTCTTTGAAGGAATGGTAAGTGAAATACAATACCATAAAAATGATAATGAGTACAATCGGTAAAATCATTTTCAATGTGCGGTTAGCTCTTATCTGATTTTCCCACTGGCCACTCCATTCCAGGAAATAACCTTTGGGAAGTTTTGTTATCATCTGGTTTAACCGCTCCTGGGCCTCTTTTACTGTACTTCCTAAATCTCTTTCTCTCACATTAAATAACACTGTGCCTCTCAGCATGGCATTTTCTGAATTTATCATCGGCGGGCCATCACTGAGTTTAATATCTGCCACTGCTTCTAATGGAATGGGGCCGAAGTTCATCGTTTGTACCTGTAACCGTTTTAATGCTCCCAAATTGTTGCGAAAATCCTGGCCATATCTTGCATTTACCGAAAAACGCTGACGGCCTTCTATAGTCGTAGTCAATTTCATACCACCCAATGCACTTTCAATAACTGTATTCACATCATCCACACTTAAACCATATCTTCCGATTTCTTCCCGTTTAATTGCAATGTCAACATACTTACCTCCGGTAATTGGTTCCACATATAAATCTTTTACACCATCAATTCCTTCTAATTGTTTTTTGATGGTTTGAGCAAAGGCATAAATGCTGTCAAGGTTTTGTCCATATACTTTTAATCCCACATCGGTACGGATGCCTGTTGAGAGCATGTTTATACGATTGATAATAGGCTGTGTCCATCCATTGGTAACTCCCGGTATCTGCATTTTGGAATTAAGCTCGTTAATGATGCCATCTTTTGTCATTCCTTTTCGCCATTCACTTTTTGGTTTCAGCAAAATGATGGTTTCAATCATACTGATGGGCGAATTATCTGTTGCCGTATTCGCTCTGCCCGCTTTGCCTAACACATGCGATACTTCGGGAACAGTGCGGATGATTTTATCTTGTACCTGCAATAACCGCTTTGCTTCTGAGTTTGAAACATCAGGTAATGTTACCGGCATGAATAGCAGGGAGCCTTCATCCAAGGGCGGCATAAACTCCGAACCAAGGCGTGTCATCATGATGATACCTGTAGCCAATGCAACGATATTGATTCCAATCGTGGTTTTTCGCCATTTTAAACACAATCTCAAAATTGGTGTGTAAATTCTCTCCAGTGTTCTTGTAATAGGATTGGCATTTTCAGGTTTTAATCTCCCTTTCAGAAACAAGGAAATCAATACCGGTGTTAATGTAATAGCCAGTACAGCATCTATCAGCAGGATGAAAGTTTTTGTCCAGGCCAAAGGATGAAAGAGTTTGCCTTCCATGCCTGTGAGCAGAAACACCGGAAGAAAAGAGGTAACCACAATGATGGTGGAATAAAAAACACCGGGGCCAACCTGTTTGGATGACTTCTCAATGATTTCGTTCCGTTCTTCGCTTGATAGTGGGTCTTTATTCTTTTTTAATATCTTTTTCAGCATTCTGATTTATTTAGTTGCCATTTGTGTATTTAATAAAAAGCCGGACAAGCTTGTATTGCTTGTGATACCTATTATAAGAAAGTAAACTGCTGTTTGAACGAAATGTATTTTCAATCTCGTCATGAAACAGATGATTATCCGGGTAAATATTTTTTACATTCTCAATTGTTAAATCAAGCATAGGGCCATCAGCACCTTTACTGAATTTGTGAACAGGTGGCTGAGGATTTTTGGGTGCAGACATTGGTATGAATTCATACAGTAATAAATTATCATCAGCGTTCAGTATGGTATAATCAATTTTATCAGCAATACGGTAAGATGAACCATTGCATGTTTTGAAACCAAAAACACTGTCTTTACTGATGTTGTATTTGTTTCCTTCATGAATCACCGTAATGTAATCCCTGTTGAAAAAAATATTCAGTTTTATTTTGTGGTTTTCTGTTTTGCAGTTAATGCCATAAGTAAGTTTCTTGTTTGTAAAGTCAACTGCAGACATATATACTCCGCTGCTGTCTTTTTGACCTTTTGTTGCAACTGTGATGCTAACAAAAAGGACACACATCATTATGTTCAGAAAAATCTTTTTCATGGTTGAGTCTTTTTGATTTGTGCTTCAGAAATATGCCGGTAGGCATTTTCCACCATTACAATACCATCATCCACCACCACACCAATGGCCAGCGCAATACCGGTTAACGACATGATGTTGGATGAAATGCCAAACATTTCAAGAAAAATAAAACCGGCTGCAACTGAAATGGGTAACTGTATAAGAATAATAACTGCACTTCGCCAATGAAAAAGAAAGATGAGTACCACTAACGATACTACTATCATTTCTTCAATAAGTGTTCCTTTAACAGAATCAATGGCTTCCTGGATTAATGTGCTTCGGTCATAGGAAGTTTTAAAAGTTACACCTTCAGGCAATCCTTTTTCCACTTCTTTCATCTTTGCTTTAACAGCTTCAATTACTTTATTGGCATTTTCGTTGTACCGCATTACTACAATGCCGCCAACCACTTCACCTTTACCATCCATATCAAAAATGCCAAGGCGTAAATCGCCACCCATCTGAACAGAGCCAATATCTTTTACTCTTACAGGAATGCCATTGTAATTAGTGAGAGCAATATTCTCCACATCTTCTTTGCTTTTAATATAGCCAAGACCACGGATGATATAAGCCATATCTGCCATCTCAAATTTTCTGCCGCCCACATCGTTGTTATTGGCTTTCACTTTATTCATTACATCCATCAGTGAAATGTTGTAATACTGCAATTTCACAGGGTCAACCACTAACTGATATTGCTTTTCAAAACCACCAAATGAGGCAACCTCAGCAACGCCGGGCACTGTTTGCAAGGCAAACTTGATGTACCAATCCTGCAAGGCCCGTTGTTCTCCCAAATCCATTTTTGGTGCATCAAGATGATACCAATAGACATGGCCTACACCCGTTCCATCAGGGCCTAATGAAGGTGTTACGCCCTGTGGCAATAACCGTTGAGCAAAATTTAACCGCTCCAGCACTCTTGTTCTCGCCCAATAGATATCAACATTATCTTCAAAAATCACATATACAAAACTCATCCCGAACATAGATGAGCCCCGGATGTTTTTGATTTTAGGAATACCCTGCAGGTTACTCACCAGTGGGTAGGTAACCTGGTCTTCCATTACCTGCGGACTGCGTCCCATCCATTCCGTAAAAACAATGACCTGGTTCTCACTCAAATCAGGAATGGCATCAATGGGATTTTGTTTGACCGAGTAAATGCCATACGCAAACAGGCCACCTGCCAGAAGAAGAACAATCAGCCTGTTGCGTAAAGCCAGTTCAATTAGTTTTTGAACCATGATTTTGGTTTGAATATTATTTAATCATTTCCTCAACCCTGCCACACTTGAACATTTCTGACCCGAAATAGGGGTTCTTAATCTCTTTCACTTCGCTAAGCCACATAGCCCCCTGGTTATCTCTTGCCATAGGACAATGGTCATGATAAAGCGGACGACCGGCACCAAAGTTTTTAGCCAACTCATATATCACTTCACTCATCATTACAAAATGCGACCGCTGATGCTTGATGTTGTCCCCGTTTTTACCAATATGTTCAGCATGTTCTTTCAGTTCTTCTCCGTTTGCATCGTAAGCTGTTTTTTGCTCCGCTGTAAGGAGTGATTTATCCAGTTTTGCAATAGCATTCTCCATTGCCTTTGCGCCACTGGCTGCTTCTCCGGCATTATCATTTGCCAGTGCATTTTTTATGTGCAGGTAATGGTCAACAATTTCTTTGATTGTTGCAGCGGCTTTCACATCCACGTTTGTAAATGCTGCGGATACTATTTTTACATCTGCATCATCTGCTGTTGATACATGTTGTGCGGTATCTGTTTTTGTTTTATTCATATCATGTCCTTCATGTTCATTTTTTGTACCGCCACTGTTGCAGGCTGTAAATGTGATGACACCGATAGCTAATGCGCTGAAGAATATCTTTTTCATTGTTGTTGAATATTTATTGTAATTAATGTTGATGGTTTGCGTGGTCTTCTTTTTTTTCTTTTAAATCCATGCCGCACTTGGGGCATTTACCTTCCTTGTCGTAAGTTTTATCCCCCTCGCATTTCATGGGGCAGGAATAAGCTTTAGCCACCGATGCCGCCGCTTTTTCCTTTAAGTTCATTTTACATACGGGGCATTTACCTTCCTTGTCGTAAGTTTTATCGCCTTCGCATTTCATCGGACAAGAGTAAGTTTTCATCATCTTCATCTGCTCCTTTTTGGTTTTGGTTAAATCCATTCCGCATTTAGAACATTTACCCTCTTTAGCACTCACCACATCGGCATGCATGGGGCAGCTGTATTTTATCTTTTCCGTTTTCGCTTTTGGAGTTTTTGCAGGACCTTGCGCAAATACAGAAACAGTCAAGATGGTTAATGCTGCCATCATCAGCATTTTAATAGATTTCATTTTATTTGATTTTTATAGTGTGTAAAAAGGAATATACTGGCATAAGAAATGCCTGTAGCCCGACAATAAGATTGTCCGGCTCATAAAAGAAACTAATCTTTAAATAAGGAAAGTACAATTGCGGACGTACACCGCAACGCCACAACTTCGGGGAGGTGCGTGGCTGATGGGATTTTCTTCTGTTACAGAAGGAAAATCATTAGATGAGATTTCAAAAAAAACAACTGGCAAAGCCACTCCAAGTAATTGTGTAATCTGGATCCCGGCTTCGGCAGTTTTTTGGTCTGCATCATTTTTTACAAACTTCTGTTCATCCTTGCAGCAACCATTATCTTTTTCTTCGGATTTCTCCATACCACAGTTGCCGCAGGTTTTAGACTTATTATGACCAAGACCCCAGTCAGCCAATTTGCCCATGCAATAATGCATATGCACTGTAGCCCCGGTAGAAGTACCCAGGTATAAAACAGCTAATATGGCCGTGATGAACTTTTTCATAACTGAATGAGCTATAAAGGTATAGCTATTTCTGTGTAATTGAGTTATAAAATTTTGCAGAATATTTATACTTAAATGATATTCACCTATTTGCAGCAGTCCTTTTTCGGCAAAAGAAAGTGCCTAAAAAGCTTCAATACCCTTTTCAAAATCTTTCTAAGCAAAATATTACCCCCTTTATATTTTTTTTGAATGAAGATAACCGTCTAATAAGCAGATAATACTTAGCAGAGCCAGGATTATTGAATCAAAGAACAGGTGCTCTTCACTTCTGCCAAGAATATTACCCCCTGTAAACCCGGTGATCCATGTTAGCATAAATGAAATCAGTGAAAACACCGAAAACACTCTGCCAAGTTTGACGAAAAGATTTCCTTTGTTAATAAATTAAGTTTTAATAAAAGAGAGGAAAGTCAGTATCTGCATTGCCGCATAGTAATATGTCCAGTTCTGATGCAATGTTGCTGCTAAACGCTGATTGTACCCTTTAATAAAATTTAGTCCTGCAATTGTAATTTGAATACACCAGGTTAAACCAGTCAAAAAACACAAAATAGCAAATATTGAATCGGGGAACCTATCACTCATATACAATGCCTGAATCCAAAGAATAAAGCCAAACCACGAAAAAAATATCATTATACGGGATGATATTTCAATCCCGGCAAAATTCACATAGGTATTCCTTCCTCCCTCACGGTCATTGTCAAAATCCCTCATATCTTTTGCTATTATTTCTGCAATACCCATGAACAAAATGATACCGGAAATGAAAAGCCACCCCGGAGCATACTTCAATAACTCATTGAAATTGTTTTCCTGAGAACTGAGTACATTAAGCATCAAAAGATAACAAAAAAAACAAAGAACTACCCAAAATAGTACACTGCCATAAGGTTTAGCGCAAAACTTTGTAGGCCGCAATGAATATGAAAGAGCAAATCCTATAACTATAGCAGAAAAAATGGTAGCCCTTTTATCATATAATAAGGATACTACCAATGAAAGTGAAATTGCAATAGTTGAATAAATAATGGCTTCTTTTTTTGTAACCTCTCCAGTAACCAGTGGTCTTAATCTCTTGCCTTCTTCCGGGCTTTTTTTATCTACTTCAATGTCTCCCAAATCGTTAACGATTATAGCACCTATGTTTGCAAAAATTATTGTAATAATGATATAAATGAAACTTATTGATGGAACTCCATTTTGTATTACAGCTCCAAATGCCAGGCATGTTGATATGCCAAACCAAAGCAGCGTTTTGGGTCGTATAAGTTTTATTATGGTTTTCAAACTTGCCAAAGCATATTTAGATAAAAATCTATGTTATTGTAATCAGCATTATTCCACTCATCCCAATCATAAGTGCATCTTCAATAATAGTAATCGTACTCATGGGCAGGTTAAATATATCGCCCAGGCAGGCACATTTTATTTTACGTTTATTGAATACGCTTTGCAGTACGCCAATAATGCTTACCGACATCACCACAAAGGTAATGCTATTGGTAAGGATGGGACTGTAGCTTGTGAGAAAGGCGATACCCAAAGCCAGTTCAATAAAAGCATATATATAGCCCCAGCCGCTCCATTGTTTGGCAACAATATCATACATGGCGTAGCTATCTGCAAAGCCTTTCAGGTTTAGTAATTTAAAAAAAGAAAAGATTAGAAAGAAGCCGGCCATAAAATGATTCATCCAGCGCATCCATGAAAATTCTACCTGCATCCCCTCACTAAGCAGGGTAATGCCGGTGATGTAGCCAAAAATTAATAGTACAGGTTTGTAGATTGCCAGCCAGCTCTTAGCCTGTTCTGCCGTTTCATTGTGTTCAGCCACAGCAATGGTGTATTTGCTGTCCAATGCGTTTTGGAAAACGGATAAAGCAATATGCTTTTCCATAGTAATGGTGGCTGTTTCGTTTTCTTTTGAAACTTCCACTTCAGTTACCCCCGGAAGCATTAACAGGCTGCTTTTCACTTTTGCTTCACAACTGCCACAGGTCATTCCGGTTAATTTATATACATGTGTCATAAACTAATATTTATGACACAAAGTTCATGCAGGCAGTAAGAAATACTGTTATATTGTTTTGAGAAAGAGTTATACTTAATTGCTACAGGTTATCAAGGGATTTTCTGCTGCCACCCATCTTTTTGAAATCACTGGGTGTAAGCCCAGTGATTTTTTTAAACTGGGCTGATAAATGGGATACGCTACTGTATCCAAGTTTGTACGAAATCTCATTGAGGGAAAGCTCTCCATATACCAGCCATTCTTTTACTTTTTCAATTTTTTGCAGAATAAAAAACTGCTCAATCGTAATACCCTCTACCTGGGAAAAGAGGCGGGATACAGAGCTGTAGTCTTTATGCAATGATTTGCTCAAATAATCGCTGATGCTGAAATGCTCCTCCAGTTCGCCAGACTGCGTTTTCTTAATCAGCAGGTTTTTTATTTTTTCAATTTGCTTTTGTTTCTGATCATCCAGCAACTCAAACCCTAATTCTTGTAACCTTACACTGAAATCGCTCAGTTGTTTTGCAGAGGCTGGTTTTGCCAGTTCTACTTCGCCCATGCTTACATTAGCTGCCCGCAGCTTCATCTTTTCAAGCTCCTGCTTCACCACCATTACGCAGCGGTTGCAAACCATGTTTTTTATGTAGAGTTTCATCGTCTTTCTTTTTTGAATACCCTATGCTACTAATTTTTTTAAAGAAATTGTTATTCTCATCTGTAA
>JACCDI010712425.1_pt1 | contig 29567 bp, 28 predicted proteins | sample 7442791 | NCBI WGS metagenome assembly JACCDI01 (sample SAMN15323434, study PRJNA562643) | freshwater metagenome | isolation source: river surface water | place: USA:Blue River Watershed | collected 2017-08-15
CGCCTCTCTTCGTCTATTTTGGCAGCTTGTCTGACCGCGTGGGTCGCAAGAAAGTGATGCTGGGCGGGATGGCCCTCGCTGCGCTCGGGTACTATCCATTATTCTCCTGGATGGCTACCATCGTTTCTGAAGAAGGCACATTAATCAACGGCTCCATCTTTCTAACGTGGACAGGCAAGCTCGAATTAGCTTTCATTTGCAGCTTATTGGTGAGTTTCGCGTCGATGTCCTACGGACCGCTGGCCGCTTTCCTCGTCGAACTTTTTCCCACTAAAATCTGCTACACATCCCTTTCCATACCATATCACTTTGCTAATGGAGTGTTCGGCGGTTGTGCTCCTTTCGTGGCCACCTGGCTAGGATCGATCACCCACTCGAATTTCGCTGGATTGTTCTATCCCATCGCCCTAGCGGCCTTAACGGTCATCGTGGGCGTGATTTATTTGCCAGAAACGAAGGGGAAAGCGCTTAGCGACTAAAATAGGATTTTTCCATTAAATCGGTGGATATATTTTGAAATATTCCCTTTAAATAAATATGCTTTGGCGCTAAACCAAAATGGGGGTATATTTGTTGTTGAATTTCGTTTTTCTGAGAACTCTTTTTGTGTGACTCAGGATGGCGAAGCCGTGGAGAAAGTAAAATGAAAATAGCAGTTATAGGTACAGGTTATGTAGGTTTAGTTTCAGGAACGTGTTTTGCTGAGACCGGAAACACCGTGACTTGTGTTGATATAGATCAAGTTAAAATTGATCGATTGACTCATGGAGAAATTACCATTTATGAACCAGGTCTTGAGAAGATGTTTCTTAAGAATCTAAGAGATGGGCGTTTAAAGTTTACTACAGATTTAAAAAAAGGGATAGAAGGCGCACAGATTGTTTTTCTAGCACTTCCTACTCCTCCAGGTGAAGATGGAAGCGCTGACCTAAAATATGTATTGGGTGTAGCGGATCAATTAGGTCATATTTTAGAAGATTACAAGGTTATTGTTGATAAAAGTACAGTTCCTGTGGGTACTGCCGATAAAGTTAAAGATGCAATTGCAAAGCACGCCAAAGTTGAATTTGATGTGGTTAGTAATCCTGAATTTTTGCGTGAGGGGGTTGCGGTAGAAGACTTTATGAAACCAGATCGTGTGGTAATCGGGTCTAGCTCAGATCGTGCGAAAAAAGTTATGGGTGATCTTTATGCTCCTTTCGTGCGTCAAGGTAATCCTGTCATATTTATGGATGAAAAGAGTGCTGAATTAACTAAGTATGCGGCCAATTCATTCCTTGCAACTAAAATTTCATTTATGAATGAGATTGCTCAGTTGTGTGAACGTTTAGGAGCAGATGTTGATATGGTGCGACGTGGGATAGGGAGTGATGATCGTATAGGTAAAAGATTCTTATTTCCTGGTATTGGATATGGAGGAAGCTGTTTTCCAAAAGATGTGCAAGCTTTAATCAAATCAGCTGAAGAAGTTAATTATGATTTTCAGATTTTGAAGTCGGTTGAAAAAGTAAATGAAAAACAAAAAACGCATTTAATTCCTAAGATTCAATCTCACTTCAATTACGATTTAAATGGGAAGCATTTTGCATTATGGGGTTTAGCTTTTAAACCTAATACTGACGATATTAGAGAAGCCCCGGCACTATATATCATTGATTCTTTATTAAAATCTGGTGCTACAGTTTCGGCTTATGATCCAGAAGCAATGAATAATGTGAAAAGCCTATTAAAAGATACCATTCAATATTCGATGAATCCCTATGAAGCATTGAAAGATGCTGATGCCCTAATTATTGCCACCGAATGGTCTGAGTTTAGGACACCTGATTTTGATCAAATAGAATGCCAATTAAAAAATAAAGTCATTTTTGATGGTAGAAATTTATTTGATAAAAATAATTTAAAATCTCTCGGCTTTAATTACCTATGTGTTGGTAGGTAAGATTTATTTCAATTATAATTGAAAAAGATTAATTTGTTATTAAATTAAATCAAATATTATGTTTAACGAAAAATCAATACTTATTACTGGAGGAACAGGATCATTAGGGAAGGCATTAACTAAAGAGTTATTAGAAAAACATCCAGAGATTAAGAAAATTATCATTTTTTCTAGAGATGAACAGAAACAATTTCAAATGGCTCAAGAGTATCCTATTAGTAAGTATCCCCAATTAAGGTTTTTTATTGGAGATGTAAGAGATTTCGATAGGGTTAAAAGAGCGTTCAAAGGAGTTGACTACATAATTCATGCAGCTGCAATGAAACATGTACCTATTGCGGAATATAATCCAATGGAATGCATTAAAACAAATATAAATGGTGCGGAAAATGTAATTAATGCGGCATTAGAAACGGGTGTAACAAAAGTTGTTGCATTATCTACTGATAAGGCGGCGGCACCAATAAATTTATATGGTGCAACTAAGTTAGCATCTGACAAGTTGTTTATTGCAGCAAATAATATAAAGGGGGAAAATCCAATTGTTTTTTCAGTAGTGAGATATGGCAACGTTATGGGATCCAACGGCTCTGTAATTCCTTTTTTCATTAGTAAAAGAAAAGAAGGGGTTTTGCCAATAACCGTTGCAGAAATGACAAGGTTTAATATTTCATTACAGGGTGGAGTAGATATGGTATTACATGCTTTAGAATCGGCATGGGGAGGGGAAATTTTTGTTCCCAAGATACCTTCTTATAAAATTACTGACATTGCAACAGCAATTGGCCCAAATTGTGAACAAAAAATTATTGGAATTAGACCTGGAGAAAAAATACACGAAGAAATGATTACTTCTTCAGATTCTTTCTTTACATACGATCTTGGAAAATACTTTGCTATTTTACCACAAATTCCGAAATGGAATATAAGCGATTTTGTAACTCAATTTAAAGCAAAAAAAGTTGAGGAAGGTTTTACCTATAATTCTGGAAGTAATACAGAATGGGTTTCAGTGGAGGAATTAAGGATTTTAATTCAAGAACATGTAGATCAAACATTTACAGTTTAATATATGGGTAATAATATACCTTACGGGAAACAAGATATAACTGAAGAAGACGTTAAGGCTGTAATTAGCGCCTTAAAATCCGACTACTTAACTCAAGGCCCTATTGTTTCTGAATTTGAATCAAAATTTGCAGATTATATTGGAAGTAAATATGCAGTAGCAGTTTCTAATGGTACTGCTGCATTGCATTTATGTGCTCTTGCGCTTAATGTGAAGGAGGGTCAAAAGGTAATAACTACACCAATCACTTTTGCGGCCTCTGCGAATTGTATAAAATATTGCGGAGGAGAAGTAGTATTTAGTGATATTGATCCAAGTACATATTTGTTAGATATTCATAAAGTACGACTATTACTTGAATCTTCGCCTAAGGGAACTTATCAAGGAATTATTCCAGTTGAGTTTGCAGGCAGGGCTGTTAATTTAGAAGAATTTAAAAATTTAGCAGACGAATTTGGATTATGGATTATTGAAGACGCTTGCCATGCACCAGGCGGATATTTTATAGACAAGTCAAGTCAAAAACAAAATTGTGGGAATAGCAATTTTGCTGATGTGGCAATTTTTTCATTTCATCCTGTAAAGCATATAGCATGTGGAGAAGGGGGTATGATAACCACTAACAATAAGGAATTATATACTAAGCTATTGAAACTTAGGACCCATGGAATTACTAAAACAAATGATGAGTTTGTTAATGACATTAAATGGGCACAGGGTGGAGAAAATACAAGTTTTGAAGATCACAAATACCCGGGATGGTACATGGAAATGCAAGAGCTTGGATATAATTATAGACTAACTGATTTTCAAGCTGCCTTAGGAATTTCACAACTAAAGAGAGCTGATTTAGGGACAGAAAAGAGAATAAAAATTGCTGAAAAATATAATAATGTATTTAACAATTGCAGTTTCATAAAAGGTCATTCTGGTTTAGTAAAAGGCCATGCTTATCATTTGTATGTTATTGAAGTAAATAATAGGCTAGGACTTTATAATTTTTTAAAAGAAAATAACATATTTGCTCAGATACATTATATACCAACGCATCTAATGCCTTATTACAAGCAATTTGGTTGGAAAATTGGTGATATGCCAATTGCAGAAGCTTATTATGAACGTTGTATTAGCTTACCAATGTATCCCACACTTACTGAAACTGAACAAGATTTTGTCATAAATAAAATCAAAGAATTTTATAATGCGTAATTTGGCAATTATTCCTGCTAGAGGCGGAAGTAAAAGAATACCGAGAAAAAACATTAAAGATTTTTTAGGTAAACCTATAATTGCATATTCAATTGAAGCAGCAATTAATTCTGAATTATTTGACGAAATTATGGTTTCAACTGATGATAATGAAATAGCAGAAGTTGCTTTAAAATATGGAGCTAAAGTGCCCTTTTTAAGATCAAATAAAAACTCAGATGATTACTCAACAACAATGGATGTGATAAAAGAGGTCATTAGCGAATATGGGTCGAAAATTAATACTGAATTCGAAAATGGCTGTTGTATATATCCAACTTCACCATTAATAAAAATAGATCAATTAAAAAATGGTTACAATAAATTAATTTCAAACAATTTTACATCCGTTTTTACTGCAGTGGAGTTTAGTTATCCAATTTGGAGAGGTTTGAATATTGATGAAAATAACATAGCAAAAATGATTTGGCCCCAACATTTAAATGATAGATCACAGGACTTACAAAAAGTTTATCATGATGCAGGACAGTGGTATTGGTTTAAGATAAAAGAATTATCTGACTCATTTTTTTCTGGAAAATCAGCAATTATCAAACTAGATGAAACAGAGGTACAAGACATAGATAATTTAACTGATTGGAAATTAGCTGAATTTAAATATAAAATTTTGTGTTAGAGTATAAGTGTTTAAATAGACAAGAATTTCAAATTGACGAATATAAAATTGTCCCTATTAGATTTGAGGATAGGTATAATATCATGAAATGGAGAAATGAGCAAATGTATCATTTGAGACAATCTAAAATCCTAACTATTGAAGATCAGGATTTGTATTTTGAGAATGTAGTTTCAAAGTTATTTGAAAAAGAAAAACCAGATCAAATATTATTTTCATTTCTTGAAAATGACAAATGCATTGGTTATGGAGGTGTTGTGCATATAGATTGGAAAAATAAAAATGGGGAAATCTCTTTTTTGCTAAATACGGAATTGAATACTTGCTTTTTAGATAAATACTTTATTATTTTTCTTAAACTTGTTGAAATTGCAACGTTCAATTATCTGCATTTGCACAAATTATATACATATGCATATGATCTAAGGCCAGAGATATACAAAATATTTGAATCACAAAATTACGTACAAGAGGCTATCTTGAAAGAACATATAATTATTAATAATACTTTCATTGATGTGGTAATCCATGGCAAAACAAGACAAAAAAACTAATATATTAGTAACAAGTATTTCTTCAAAAACATCACTAATATATAGCATTAAAGAAAATGTGAAATCTATTTCGGACAAGATTAAAATATTTGGAATTGATTCAAATGAAGATTGTGTAGCAAAATATATAGTTGATAGTTTTCATCAAATTGAAAAAGTAGAAAAAATTAAAATTGAAAAATTAATTGAGAAATGTATTAAATGGTCGATTTTATTAATTATACCAACAAGGGATGAAGATGTTTTGTTTTTTTCAAAGCATTTGAAATTAATCAACAGTTTTGGAATTAGTGTAATGGCTTCTAATTGGGAATCTGTCAATAAATGTGTTGACAAATATAAATTTTATTTAAACACAAAAATGTTTTGTCCAATACCAACATCTTTAAATATAAATGATCTTAAAATAAACCGCTTCGTTGTTAAAGATAGATATGGCTCTGGATCTAAAAAAATAGGAATTAATCTAAGAAGAAAAGATGCTGTAGAATTTGCTAAAAATATTAAAAGTCCATTATATCAAGAATACGTAACTGGAAGAGAAATAAGTATTGATGCCTATGTTGATTGCAATAAAAATATTAAAGGAATAGTACTTCGAGACAGAAATTTAATAATTGACGGAGAAGCTAAGGTGTCCAAAACTTTTAATAATTATGAAATTAGAAAAGCAGCAAATGAAATAATCTGTCATTTAAATTTATATGGCCATATAATGTTACAAATGTTTGTTACAGAAAATAACAAGTTTTTTTTAATTGAGTGCAATCCAAGATTTGGTGGCGCTTCAACACTTTCTATTAAGGCGGGACTTGAAAGTTTTAAATGGGCTTACATGGAGGCAATGCATGTTGATATATCAAAATTAGAATGTAAAATATCAAGAAAAGCTATTACACAAGTAAGAATTTCTAACGATATATATATATGATAATAGTATTTGATTTAGATGACACCTTGTATGATGAGAAAAAATTTGTTTATTCTGGTTTTACAGAAGTTGCAAATTGGATTTCAATGATGTCAAATACTTCATCTATCGAGATTTATGATTATATGGTAAATGACCTATTAATCAATGGTAGAGGCACAGTGTTTAACAATGCACTCGAGAAATATTTTCAAAAGACCGTAATAAATATAAGAAAATGTGTGAGCATATATCGTTTACATAAACCAAACATAAAGCTAGATACAGATGTTGTAGATCTTTTATTGGAATTACGAAATAACCATAAACTATATATTGTTACAGATGGCAATAAAATTGTACAAAACAATAAAATTAAGTCTTTAGATGTTGAAAAGTATATTGATAAAGCATTTATTACCTATAGATATGGATTGAAGGCATCAAAGCCTTCATTAAAATGTTTTGAGAAAATTAAAAATTTAGAAAAAGTAAATTGGTTTGATCTGGTTTATATTGGCGATAATCCCAATAAGGACTTTGTTAACTTGAATAAGGTCAATGCAATTACAATAAGAGTTTTGCAGGGCGATTATGCTTTCGTTGAAGCAAAAGAAGACTACGATGCAAAATTTAAAATCGATAAACTTACAGACTTAAGAATGTTAATTAACAATTATTTATGAAAATAGGAAATTATAAAATTGATCAAGATAGCCCTTGTTTTATTATCGCTGAATTATCTGCGAATCATAATGGAAGTCTAGAAATAGCTATTGAAACAATTAAGTCTGCTAAACGTGCAGGTGCTAATGCGATTAAATTACAAACTTATACACCAGATACTATTACAATCGATTGTGATAAGGATGATTTTGTAATAAAGGGGACTATTTGGGAAGGAGAAAATTTATATAAACTATACCAACAAGCATATACCCCTTGGGAATGGCATGAAATTTTGTTTAAAACAGCTAACGATGAAGGATTAGTTTGTTTTTCATCTCCGTTTGACAAAACTGCTGTTGATTTATTAGAATCCCTAAATACTCCTGCATATAAGATTGCTTCATTTGAAATCACAGATATCCCTTTGATTGAGTACACTGCTTCCAAAATGAAGCCAATTATCCTGTCAACAGGAATCTCAACTCAAGAAGATATTAGCTTGGCAATTGATGCTTGTTTAAGAGTTGGTAATAAGAATATTGCTTTATTGAAGTGTACATCAAGTTATCCAGCCCCAATAGAAGAAGCGAACCTTATTATGATTAAAGATTTAGCTAGTCGTTATGATATAATTACAGGATTATCCGATCATACAATTGGAAGTCTTGCTCCAATAATATCAGTTTGTTTTGGAGCTAAAATAATTGAAAAACATTTTATTATTGACAGATCAATTGGTGGGCCTGATTCTACTTTCTCAATGAACGAACAAGAATTTACAGAAATGGTAAATTCTGTTAGACTAGCCGAAAGTGCAATTGGGGGTATTGATTATTCCTTAAGCGAAAAACAAAAAATATCTAGAGCTCATTCGCGGTCGTTATATGTTGTTAAAGACATAGAAAAAGGCGAAGAATTAACTACAGAAAATGTAAGGTCAATTAGACCTGGATTTGGATTACATCCAAAACATTATAATTCAGTATTGGGTAAAAAGGTAAAAGCAAAGCTTGAAAAAGGAGATAGGCTCCGATTTGAAGATTTAATCTAATGATTCAAAGAATTAAATATTATTTGTTAAAAATCAACCTTATAAGATTCTTATATTATAGGTTGAAATATAATCTCACTACTGGCGATTTTGTTAATTTCAATTTTAATGGAAAATTAAAAATAATAGACCGCAGTATTACAATCAGAGATTTTAGTGAAATAGTTATTAATCACGGTGGTTTTTTAGAATTACACAAATCTGTTTTTTTAGGTAAAAATATTGAAATTGGTGCCGATCAAATATCTATAGGATTTAATTCAAGCATTCAGAATAATTGTATTTTATTGGGAAATATTAGTATAGGAGATAATTGTTTATTTGGTCCTTCAGTATACGTATCTTCTGGTCAGCATTTCTTCAAATATAAACCTGAATTACTAATACATGATCAAGATATATTAGCTAAAAGCGAACTTGATTTATCAAACAATAAAATCATTATTGAGGATGACGTTTGGATTGGGAAAAATGTAGTTATTATAAATAATGCAATAGTTGGCAAAGGCTCAATTATTGGAGCTAACACGATTATAAATAAAGACGTAGAACCTTATACAATTGTTGCGGGAGCTCCACAAAAGGTTATTGGCAAAAGACTTGAATTTTACAATGAAATGCCAAGAGAATTAAAAGGTAATATTAGTTCATGTTTTCCTTATTTTTATTCTGGATTTGACTATTCTGTAAAAACACTTAATGAATTTCAATTTGTAAAAATTACAAAAAATAATTTTTCAATCTGCTTAAACAATATAGAAAAAAAAGAATTCCTTATTTTAGAATTTATTAATGCAGGATTTAATGCAATAGTAGAATTCGAAAGCCAAAATTATTACATAAATGAGGATAGGGCAACTATTCGAATTAATGATAATTATTGCAATAAATTTAAGTTTATAATCCATAATCTGAATCCTAACATACTTTTAAAAAAAGTTTATTTTGAAAATTAATTGTGCTCAATTAAATATTTTAACAAATGTCATTAAACTAGGTTTTAATAGATATAAAATATTATATACCCTAAGTTTTATTTCTATAATTTCAATATTAGTAGAAACTCTTTCAATGAGTTTTTTAAGTTCAATTGCTGGTAACCATTATTTAATATTCAATAGTTTTTTAAGCAAAACAAACCCATTACTTGTTTTTATTATAGTTTTGATACTATTTTTAATACGATTTGTTTCAATGTCTTATATTGAATCAAGATATATTTTTATCGCAAGATCGTTCCAACATTACCTATCAACTAAAACGTTTAAGAAAATCTTAAGTGAAAAACTTAATATTATTGAAAGACATGAGGTTGGTTATTTTACCTCAATGGCAGGTGATGAAGCATCTAAATGTTCTGAAATATTAAATTCCTTTTTAAGAGTTGTGAATTCAGTTTTTATTGGAATTTTTTATTTTGCAATGATTTTATATTTTGATTTCAATTTTTTATATGTTTTATTAATATTTTTTTCCATTAATTATTTTATTTTAAATAAAATAATGAAAAAAATATATACCCTTGGCAATGAAAGTTTACATTTAAGTAGAAGTGCAGGCTCGCTTTTTTTAGATGCTTTTAATTCGCTAAGAACAATCAAATCTTTTGGGGTTAGTGCATTTATTGAAGAAAAGTACAGTCAAAAAATGTTGCAATATCAATTAACAAATTTCAAAATATCATCTTGGTCTATTTTCAACAAAATATTTCCTGTAATTATTTTATTTTCATTATTAGCTGTGTATGTGCTGATAGATATTAATTACATACACAAATTAAATATTACTTATTTATTAGCATTGTTTTTCATGTTGATGAGATTGTTAACAATTATTGGAGAATTATTTCAAACCTCAAGTACAGTAATTTCAAATTTAAAGTTAACCAATGATATAATCAGCTTTTCCAAATCCATCAAAACTGGACGAGATGGTTTTAAATTATTAAAGGTTGAAAATATACATGTTAGTAATATCGCTTTTAGCCATGATCACCATAATCGAATTTTTGACAATCTAAATTTAGAATTTGAAAAAGGGTATAGTTATGCTATAATAGGAAAAACTGGATCAGGTAAATCTACCTTACTTGACTTAATAATGAATTTCAATATTCCCAATAAAGGCGTAATTAATATTAATAAGGTTAACTCCGTTGAATATGATGAAGCCGAATTTGTTAATAAAATATTATATGTTGGTCAAGATTCTATGATTTTCAATGACTCTGTTATATACAATTTACAATTGGGGAGTAATTATGATATTAATAAAATTAATGATACATTAAAATTAGTTGATTTATATGATACTATATATTCTTTTGAAAATGGGATAAACCATTTTTTAAATTATAGAGGTACTAACATTTCTGGAGGACAAAAACAAAGATTAAACTTAGTTAGAGCACTTTTGCGAGAACCTGAAGTTTTAATTTTAGATGAGAGTGTAAACGCTTTAGATAGTGAAACAAGACTAAATGTAGTTAAAAACATTATTGATGAATACAAGAATAAAATTGTAATATTTGTTACTCATGATAAAGATATTCTAACACTAGTAGACAATGTTATTAACCTTGATAAAATAAATAAAAAATAATATTTATGATCAAAAAAGTCTTTAAAAAATTAAAATTAATTCTAACAAAAAAAATGTTTTATAGGCATTTTAATGATATAGAATATAAAAGGGTAAAATCTAATTTCGAATCCTTTTTAAATAGGGAAGAGCCTATTATCAACGATTTTGCAACTTTAGAACAGTCTAATAATAAATATTATAATGATTTGCTTTCACAATATTGTGAGACTAATGGCAAAATTTGTGATGAATTACAAGTTCTTGTTTCTAGTACAAATCCATTGCCAGACAGACCCAAAATCAATAGTTTTTTTTTCCCTCAAGTAAAATTAGCTGAAATTAATAAAATAGCTTCAAAATTAAATGAGAATGGTTATTATGTGTATGACAAATTACTTGAAAGCTCAATATGTGATAATTTATACCATTTGTCAGAAAATATTCCTTTTACAACTGCTATCGGTTCAATAAAAGGGGATAAAATTAATTTTAATGACATAAAAGGAGAAGTTTGTTATTTTGACAATAATGATATTTTGAATATTGAAGTAATTAGAAAATTAATTTGTGACGATTTTTTTGTATCTGTTGCTGAAAAATATTTTAATTCTCAAGTAATTTTTGATTTCCCTGCGATGTGGTGGTCATTTCCATTCAAGAAAAGAAATAATATGGATAGCGCTCAGTTTTATCATTTTGATTTCGATAGAATTAAATGGCTAAAAGTATTTATTTATTTAGTAGATGTAGACGAAAATAACGGGCCACATTGTTATATTAAAAATTCACATTTGACAGGAACAAAACCTAAAGAATTCTTGAAAAGAGGATACGCCAGAATAGCAGATGATGAAATCAGAAAACATTATAATGATGAAAAGATAATCCATTTAAATGGAAAAAAAGGAACAATAGTATTTGGTGATACTAAATGTTGGCATAAAGGTAATCCACTTGTTAGTGGACATAGATTATTATTAGAATTCCAATACACTTCCTCTTTATATGGGGCAATAATTAGAGGTGCCAAATTCAATAAAAATGGGATTGATAATTTCCAAGAAATATTAAAATATAATCCGCAATTTTTTGATAATGTTACACTACAATAGCTTACGAATATTTTTTAAAACTAAAGCAGTTTATAGCATAAACTTGTTTGTTTTAATATTTAAACTTATTAAATTAAAATTTGCTTTAGTTATTAATTATAGCTTTGTTGGATTTTATTCTTCATTTAAATCTGTTAAAAGAGATATTGATAATGGTTTTGTACTAGTTCAGTTGATAGAAGATTTTGAATTTGCATTCAAATTAGGCGCTTCAGCTAAGGCTTTGTCTGATAAATTTGAATGTAATATTGAAATTTTGGATTGTTATTGGGATGTTAGATTAAGCAAGCCTAATTTTCAAAAAGTGTTTAATTTTATTGGTTTAAATACGCCTATTCAAAGTATCTATTCTAATTTTGGGAATAGTAGTTTGTTTAGTAACTCCAATAAGTATAAAGATCAGGGATTTATTTCTTTAAGGACAGATGAAATATATAACTCTTTAATTTGTACGTCTGATATTTTAAATATTAAAGTTGAAAATATATTAATTGGGGATTTAATTTATGATACCTATTTAAGGTACTATCATAAGCCTACAATTTATGAGATTAATAGCAATCTAAAATATTTGATTAGGATATCCTTAGATATTTTTTATTCATTCAAAGAATTTATTAAGACCAATAAGATTCAGGCTCTGGTCCAAGTTTATACTACTTACATAACACATGGAATTACTGTAAGATTATGTTTAAATTCAGGTATTAGGGTTTTTTGTGTTGCTTCTGACTCATATATCATACAAGAAGTAACAAACGAGTTTCCCTATCATGGAATCAATCATTCTTTATTTTCCGCCGATGCTAAAATTAGTGATGAGGATTTAAGAATATCAAAAAATATGTTAGAGGTAAGATTTAATGGAGGAGTTGATAGTGCTACTTCTTATATGAAGACTAGCAGCTATTTTGAGTCTAATAACTATGAAATTTTAAAGGAGTTGTTTAATAAAAGGGAAAGAAATATTGTAATTTACACACATGATTTTTTTGATTCGCCACACATTAATAGATCATTACAATTTGATGATCTTTATAGATTTTTAGAAGCGACGTTAATGTTTTTAAATACAGTAGATAATTCTAGTGTATTTATTAAAATTCATCCAAATGGGTTGTTAGGTGCGGATCATATTGCAAAACAACTAGTTAGAAGTTTCAATAATCCTAATTTTTATATTTTAGATAAAGATGTTTCTAATTTAGATATTATTAAATTAAATCCTGACATTATTGGGACCGCAAGGGGCACGATTGGAGTGGAAATGGCTTATTTTTCAATTCCAGTCGTAGCACTTTATGATAATATCTATATTAATTTTGACTTTGTGCACAATTGCAATACTAAAGAGGAGTATTTTTCTGTGTTAAGTGGAGAAACTAAGCCAAATTGTAACTTTGATAAGATTAATATTTATAAATTTTATTACCAAGCCTATTTACAAAATAAAAAAAATGATGAGAATTTTATATTGGATAAAATTAAATTCAAGAACATTGATTCATATTCAGTTGACTATATTAAAAATTTTGTAAGTAGTGTTTCCATGTATGACATTCAATGTTTAAATAAATTATACACTAATTCACTAGTTACAAATGAATTTCTTTGATCTTGGCAAAAGCTTGTTGTTTAAATTATTTGGCTATTCTAATTTTAAAACTTTATCATATTCACAAGAGGGTGAAGATTTAATTATTAGTAGATTTTTTGAAGGTCAACCAAAAGGTTTTTTTGTTGATATTGGAGCTCATCACCCTAAACGATTTTCTAATACTTATTTGTTGTACATGAAAGGTTGGACTGGAATTAATATTGATCCTATGCCTGGTATAATGAATTTGTTTAATAAAACTCGTCCAAACGATATTAATCTAGAAATTGGCATTTCTGCTGAAGATAGTGAGTTGACCTATTATATTTTCAATGAGAGGGCATTAAATACTTTTAGTAAAAGGGAAGCCTCGATTAAGGCTCAAATTGATCCTTTGAAGTATTTTATTGTAAAAGAGCAAGTTATTAATACATATCCACTGAGTACGATTTTGGACAGATATTTAAAAAATTCTTCGCATAATATTGACTTGATGAGTATTGATGTAGAGGGATTAGATTTAGACGTATTAATATCTAATGATTGGATTAAATATCGGCCAAAATTAATATTAGTTGAAGAATTAAGAACTAATATAGAAATGTTATTTAAAAATAGTGAAATAAATAAATTTCTACAATCTAATAATTACTCCCTTTACTATAGGACTTATAATACTTCATTTTATATTGATTCATCTGAAAATTAATGGTATTAGCACCAATTGTTTTATTTGTTTATAATAGGTTACAGCATACTATTAAGACAATTGAAGCTCTTAAAAAGAATGAATTGGCTTCTAAATCCGTTTTATATATATATAGTGATGGTCCTAAAAATCTTTATGATGAAACTAGTGTAATTGAGCTGCGAAAGTATTTATATGGAATATCAGGATTTTTTAAGGTTAGTATAATTGAAAGAAGTAATAATTTTGGGCTTTCTGATAATATAATTGAAGGTGTGACTTCAATCTGCAATAAATATGGTAAAGTTATAGTTCTAGAAGATGATTTAGTCACTAGCCCTTTTTTTCTTACTTACATGAATGAAGGAATAGATAAATATATCAATCATAAAAATGTTTGTTCTATTCATGGTTATGTTTATCCAATTAGTGACAGTCTACCAGAGACGTTTTTTATTAAAGGTGCAGATTGTTGGGGATGGGCAACTTGGACAAAAGCATGGAATAATTTTGAAATTGATGGCAAAAAACTTTTGGCTGAAATAAAATATAATAATCTTACAAAGGAATTTAATTTTAACAATTCTTTTGATTATGTTAAAATGTTAGAAGATCAAATATGCGGTAGAAATAATTCTTGGGCAATTAGATGGTATGCGTCATGTTTCTTAAATAACATGTATACTTTATACCCAGGGAAATCCTTAATTTCAAACATCGGATTTGATGGCTCTGGAACTCATTCTGGAAGATCACTAATATTTAATCAAGAATATTTTAGCAGTGGAATTTCCATAAAAGATATTCCAGTTAAAAACAATGAAATTGCCTATAAAGCATTTGTAATGTACTTTACTAAAAACAAGTTTTACAGTTACAGGTGGAAAAAGGTTATAAAAAAAATATTGCCAATTAATATTATAGTTCTTCTAAGAAAAATATTTTGAATTGTTAAATTTTACAACATTTTTTGATATCAACTATCTACCGAAGGGTATTGTGCTCTATAATTCTTTATTAAAGCACATGAAACGCCCTTTTAAATTATATCTATTATGCCTAGACGCAGAAACGTTTAATTTTTTTAATTCAAGTATAGAGGATTTCAAATTCATAGAGCTTATTAGTTTGACTGAATTTGAATCTAGTAATCCGGAATTACTGGAAGCAAAAATGAATAGGTCCATTGTTGAATATTATTTCACTATAAGTCCAATACTTCCTCTTTATTTATTAGAAAAATATGGTTTAGGTCACATTTGTTCTATGGATGCAGATTTATGTTTCTATTCTAGTCCCGAATATATATTCGATTCATTAAACCGATACTCCATAATAATAACGCCACATAAATTTTCTAAACAATTAATTAGTCTTGAAAAATATGGTTTGTATAATGTAAGTTTTCAAATATTTAAAAATAACAAAATAGGAATATCTTGTCTTAATAAATGGAAACGGGAATGTTTAGATTGGTGTAGCGATAAATATGATGATTTAAATCACAGATTTGCTGATCAGAAATATTTAGATAATTGGCATATTGATTATAATAATTCAATTTTGACTTTGGAAGGATCTGACAGTGGATTAGCCGTTTGGAATATTAATAATTATAATTTATTTGTGGATAATAATTATCTTTTTTCAGATGGGAAGAAAGTAATATTTTATCATTTTCATAATTTCAAATCCATTTCAAAAAATTTAGTTCTCGATGGTTTTTACGAATATAAAGTAAATAGAAATAGAGTGCTTGACAAAATCTATTTAGAATATTGGATCGATTTACAAAAGGTGATTGTTAAGTATAATTTAAATATTGATAAATCAATTAGACATACTAGGATTAGTTTGATGTCTAGGGTATTAGGGGATTGCACTTTTTATTTTTTTAATTCCAAAAAAATAATCCATTTTAATTTAAAATACCTACCAAAGCTTGTAAGAAAAATATTTATTAAAATCTATGGCTAAAATTATTGCAATTAAAACAATTGCTGACGATAGAGGGGCATTATCTGTTATTCAGGATGAATTACCCTTTGATGTAAAAAGAATTTTTTATATTTATAGTGCTGATGGAGCTATAAGGGGCGGGCATAGGCATTATAAAACAAGGCAGGTTGCTGTTTGTGTTTCTGGGGAATGTAAAATATTCGTAAATAATGGATTTGAGAAAAAAACATTTAATTTAAATTCCCCTGAAATATGTTTATTATTAGACCCAGAAGATTTCCATACTATGTATGATTTTACTAATAATGCAACTTTATTAGTTTTTGCATCTGAAAAATACGATCCTGCAGACTATATTCACGAAGATTATGTATAATATTAAATATGAGAATTTAAGTCATGTAAATAGACAGTTTGAACATGATTTTAAGGCTAAGTTCAATAATTTTTTAGAAAAGGGTTGGTATGTTTTAGGGGCTGAAGTTGAATGTTTTGAAAAATCATTTGCAGAATACAATGGGTCTAAATATTGTGTAGGCGTTGCTAATGGATTAGATGCAATAGAACTTGGGCTTATAGCTTTGGACTTTCCAAAAAAATCAGAAATAATTGTGCCTTCTAATACTTACATAGCTACAATATTAGCTATTATTAATGCTGGGCATATCCCTGTTCTTGTAGAACCAGATATTCAGACTTATAATCTTGATCCTACTAAAATTGAAGAGAAAATTTCATCAAAAACCAAAGCAATTTTGGCCGTACATTTATATGGTAATACCTGTGATATGCCTAATATTATACGTGTTGCAGATAAATATAATTTGGAGATAATTGAAGATTGTGCACAATCTCACGGTGCAAAATATGAAAATATCAAAACTGGAAATTTTGGTAGAATAGGTGCTTTCAGTTTTTATCCTACAAAAAATTTAGGGGCGCTTGGAGATGCAGGTGCTATAGTTACTTCGGATGAAAGTTTATACTTAAAACTGAAAGCACTTCGTAATTATGGGTCTGAACAAAAATATTTCAATAAATATATTGGTAGAAATTCAAGGATTGATGAGGTTCAGGCAGCTTTTCTAAATGTTAAATTGCCTTATTTAGATATTATTAATCAACATAAATGTATGATTGCTGAAATTTATAATGCTGGAATTACAAATTCAGTCGTTAAACCTTTTAAATTAGAAAATACAACAAGTGTTTATCATATATATAATATTAGAACTGAAAAACGTGATGAACTTAAATCATATCTATTAGCTAGAGGTGTTAATACAGAAATACATTATCCTGTTTCACCCTCCAATCAAGAAGGCTATAGTCATCTTTTTTGTGATCAAAGCTTTCCTATTAGTCAGATGGTTCACGAAACTACACTAAGTTTGCCTATTTCATATAGCACCACCACGGAAGAAGCAATCATAGTTGTAGAATTAATTAATAAATTTTTCCATTAAAATTTTGAGAAACAAGGTTACTGTAGTAACAGTTACGTATAATGCTGAATCATGCCTGGAAGAGACTATCTTAAGTGTTTTAAGTCAAAACTATCAGTTCATTGAATACATTGTTATAGATGGCGGATCAGACGATAAGACAATAGATATAATTTCTAATTATGCTGGAAAAATTTCATATTGGGAATCAAAACCTGACAATGGAATTTATGATGCAATGAATAGATCTATAAAAATTGCAACCGGCGAATGGATTTGTTTTATGAATGCTGGGGATAAATTTTATGATGTTAATGTATTGTCTAGTGTATTCCGCAACAATAATTTTAGTTCATATGATATTGTCTATGGAAACCATTCAATTATAGATGGAACGAATTTAGTTGTTAAAGTTCCAAATGCGTTAAATACTATCTGGAAGCGTATTCCGATGTGTCACCAAAGTATTTTTGTAAGGACTTCAACCGCCGTTAAATATCCATTTGAACTTAATTATAAATTTGCAGCAGATTATAACTTTATATACCAACAATATCTTTTAACGCCTGATAACTTTATTTATTTAGATAAAATTATTTCAATTATATCTACTGGAGGTTATTCCGAAACTAATTCTGTTGCAACATACAAAGAGTATAGGTTAATTTCATTAGCATTAAAATATTCAACATTTAAGAAAATATATTTTAGTTTGGTGATTTTTGAAAGAGTTGTTATTATTATTATCAAAAGCCTAATTATGAAATTTAAAATGCTTTACAATTAAATCTATGCGATTTAATAAACTAATATATTATCTGTTTATTCTTTCCTGTTTTTTTCCATTTCTAAATTTTTTTAGAATCCCAACTGATAGTCAGCCAAACTCACTTTTATTGTCACTGGTAATTATTTCTATTAATTTCAAGGCAATTAGACAGCATTTCCCAGCTATATTACTATTATTTGTTTTTATTATTTTTATAGCTCTGTCATTGCTTTTCGCTTCAAACTTAAGCGTTAATTCAATAATAAGTTTTATAGGTTATATTAGTCTTTTTTTAATACCATTAGCAACTTATATATCTTTATTAAAAATTGGTGGATTGCCTAGGGAACTTTTATTTAATTCTTTGATTATTTGGGGAATTGTTGCCATTATTCAGCGATTTGTGAATCCAGAATTTATGAGTTTTATTCTTTTTAGAAGTTCAGGGGCTGGATTAATGGGTAGAGGAGTCAATAGCCTTGCTCCAGAGCCAACTTATTATGGGACAGTATTAGTTTTATTTTTGATTATTTATTTTTTAAATTTTAGTTGGACTAATATTAAACTTCATATTATTTTTATTGTGTTCCAGCTGATATTTTTATCTTTATCTAGTACAATTTTTGCTGTTCTATTTATTTCTTATTTTTTGTTTGTATTATTTCAGATGGTTAAAATTAAACTTGACCGAAGCATTCTATTTATAATTATTAGTATTATTTGCATTGTAAATATTCTATTTTTAATGTTTAATGATTATATATTAGAAACGAGAATTTATAAAATCACAGAGGTATTACTTACTAGTCCTGAAATTATTTTAATGGATGAAAGTATTAATGAACGATTTAATCATGCTTTTTTTCCGTTAGTAAGTTTGTTTGATAATTATGGCCTACCAATGGGTTTTGATAATTTTCAACAATATATTTTGACTAAAGTAGTCGATGATAAATACAGTATATTTTTTGAAAACATCGAGATGGATCATTATAAAAAAATAATGAGTGCGTATGGATCAATATTTTTTGAGCTGGGAGCTATTGGCCTTATAATACCATATTTTTTGTATTCTATTTTTAAGCCTATTTTATCATTTAAGATCTATTTATTTTCTTTTTTTTTATTAAACCTTCTCCTTTTTACTTCTATTTCTTTGAACAATTCACTTGTTTTATTTGTATTTGGTAATGTCTTGTTTTTTAAAAAGAACAAGTATTCCCTTTCCTTATAGTATATAAATATCTTAAATTGAAAAAATTATTTGATTATTATATTGATGCAAGTAACGTTGCAGGCTTAGGGTCGATTAATGTCGTTAGTAGCTTATTACGGTCTCTTTCTTCTAAACATTTACTAGGAAATAGTAATGTTTATTTATTAATTCCTAATATTGAATATTGGAATGAATTTAAAAATGAGTTAAGTCCTAAATGGGTAATTAGAACAAAATTTAGGAGCAAGATAAAGGTTTTAAGGTTCATTTATAAAGCAATGGATCTTTTGCTATTTTCTAAATTTATTCCTCACACAAAGATGGTTATAGTGTTGGGGGATTTCCCGATTAGGACGAAAGTTCATCAAGTTGTACTATTGCATAATCCACATTTAGTGGATAAAGAAAAAAAAGATTCTTCCTTTAATTTTCATCGATTCATTTTTAAATTTAATGTTAAATATGTCTCTTCTTTCATTGTACAAACTGAATTGATGAGAGGGAAATTAATTAATATTGTCCCGAATTTTCCAAGTAAAATTCATACAATTTTAATGCCAGTAAATGAAAAGTTTAAAAATAAAATTAATTTTAGTGTAGGCGAGCGTAAATCGGTCATTTTATTTTATCCGGCAAGTTTTTATAAACATAAAAATCATAAAATTATATTTTATTTATTTCAAAATTTTCGCCAATATCTTTCAGATGTAATTTTCGTTTTGACAATTTCGAAATCCCAATTTTCGTCTCTTCATAATAATCCTGATTTCAATTATTCAAATATTGTTTTTTTAGGACCTGTTGGTCAAGATGAAGTTCTTTACAATTATTTGAATTCTGACGCTTTGTTTTTTCCTTCTTTAGATGAAACATTAGGCTTGCCTTTAATTGAAGCCATGAGTTTAGGAAAGGATATTATTTGTTCAGATTTGCCATACTCTAGGGCTATATTAAAAGATAATCAAGCATTATTTTTTGACACAGATTATCCTAATACTTTTTTAAAATCTTTGGGATCTCTCAGGGAGCATATAAAGAATAATGAAAAGCCTGATTGGACAGACTTATTAATGACTCTTCCCGAAAATTGGGATGAATATGCTAAAACATTTTTATCCAAACTTGAAGCATGTTAATTTCTATTATTACAGTTACCTATAATTCAGAATTGTATTTAGAAGACACTATTTTATCTGTTATAAATCAAGATTATAATGATATTGAGTATATAATCATTGATGGAGGATCAACCGATAATACATTCAGTATTATCGATAAATACAAAGACAATATTAATGTTTTTATTAGCGAGCCAGATAAAGGGATTTATGATGCTATGAATAAGGGGATTAAAGCATCAAATGGGGATATAATTGGCTTTTTGAATTCTGATGATATTTTTATGAATTCTACAGTTATTTCTTCAATAGTTGAAGAGTTTAATATTGATAAAATTGATTGTATTATTGGGGATGTAGTTTATGTGAGGCCTAATGATTTGAATACTCTTATTCGTAGGTATTCCTCAAAGTTTAAAGTTTTTTATTTTAAGTTTGGTCATATGCCTGCGCATCCAAGTTTTTATGCCAAACGTGAATTATATAAAATTGTAGGGTCATATAATATCTCTTTTAAAATTTCAGCTGATTTTGATTTTTTGTTAAGAGCCCTTTATGTTCACAGGGCTAATTATAGATATCTAAATATTGTTTTTGTTAAAATGAGGATTGGAGGAATTAGTTCTTCTTTTAAAAATAAGTTATTACTTAACAAGGAAATATTAAGATCTTGTAGAATTAATAATTTACGATCAAATTATCTTTTTATATACGGTAAATATTTGGTCAAAATATTTTCTTTTTTTAAATAGTTAATAGTGAATGTTGTAGTAAGTGGTCTAAATGGATTTGTTGGAGGGTATTTGAAAAAATATTTGATTGATCATAGTTTTAATCTAATCCGATATAATTTTGAATATAAAGACAATTTAAATTCATGCAATCCAAAAGTAGTAATTCATTTAGCTGGGAAAGCTCATGACCTTAAGAAAGGGAATTCAAAAGAATATTTTTTAATTAATACGGATTTAACTAAAGTTATATTTGATGATTTTTTAAATTCAGATGCTCATACATTCATCTTTGTTAGTTCAGTCAAAGCGGTAAAAGATGAAGTTGATGGTGTTTTAGATGAAAATGTTATACCTAGTCCGGTAACAGATTATGGGAAAAGTAAATTATTGGCTGAAGAATATATTTTGAATTTAAAATTAAATACGGGGAAGCGGATCATTATACTAAGACCTTGTATGATTCATGGACCACATAACAAGGGCAATCTGAATTTTCTTTTCAAGTTCTTAACTTGGTCATTTTTTTGGCCTTTAGGTAGTTTTAATAATAAAAGATCTTTTTGTTCAATTGAAAACCTTTCCTTTTTAATTAAGGAAATCATTGAAAACCCAAATATTTCCTCTGGTATTTATAATGTAGCAGATGATGAGCCTATTTCAACAAATGAATTGGTGATTTTAATAAGTAAAATTTTAAAAAAAAAAATATTTATTTTAAAAATTCCCAAAACACTAGTATTGTGTTGCTCTAGAGTATTTGATATGTTTAATATTTTTCTGACAACAGAAAAACTACAAAAACTTACCGAGAATTATATTGTTAGCAACCATAAAATTAAATCTATAATTAACAAGGAACTACCTTTAAAAACTAAAGAAGGGTTAATTTACACACTAAAATCTTTTAATCATTAAAATGAAAATTGCATTAATTACCGGAATTACTGGTCAAGATGGGTCATATTTGGCAGAGTTATTATTAGAAAAGGGATATGTAGTGCATGGTGTAAAGCGCCGGGCATCTTCATTTAATACACAACGCATTGATCACATATATCAAGACCAGCACGAATCTCATGTAAATTTTAAATTGCATTATGGTGATCTGACAGATTCGACTAATATTATTAGAATTATTCAAGAAGTTCAGCCAGATGAAATTTATAATTTGGGTGCAATGAGTCATGTAAAGGTTTCATTTGATTCTCCAGAATATGTGGCCAATGTTGATGGCTTAGGGACCTTAAGAATTCTAGAGGCTGTTCGTATATTGGGTTTAGGCAATAAGACTCGAATTTATCAAGCATCAACTTCTGAACTATATGGCGGATTAGCAGAAAATAAAAATGATAAAGGTTTTTATGACGAACATTCTCCTTTTTATCCGCGTTCACCTTATGGAGTTGCTAAAATCTATGGTTTTTGGATTACTAAAAATTATAGAGAAGCATATAATATTTTTGCTTGTAATGGTATATTATTTAATCATGAATCACCTCGAAGAGGAGAAACATTTGTTACTCGAAAGATAACAATGGCAGCTGCTGCAATTGCCTTAGGACAACAAGATTGTTTATATTTAGGGAATCTTGATGCTCAAAGAGATTGGGGACATGCTAAAGACTATGTTGAAGCGATGTGGCGAATTTTACAGCAAGATTTACCAGAGGACTATGTTATTGCAATGGGTGAAACAACATATGTTCGTGATTTCGTAAAGATGTCATTTGAGGAGGTGGGAGTCTCAATTGAATTTAAAGGAAAAGGAGTCGAAGAGAAAGGCTATGTTGTTTCTTGTAGTAATCCTGAATACAATCTAGAAAAAGGGAAACAAGTTATTGCGGTGGATCCAAGTTATTTTCGCCCAACTGAAGTTGATTTACTAATTGGAGACCCTACTAAATCCAGAACTAAATTGGGTTGGGTTCCAAAATACAATTTGGCTAGTATGGTTAAAGAAATGGTACAATCCGATCTCAATCGGATTCGTAAGAGTCAAATTTTAAAAGCTGCGGGATATTAATGTTTAACCGTATTTTCGCCCTTATAGTACTCTTAATATTATCGCCTATCTTTCTAGCCGTTGCTTTTGCTATACTCGTAGAAGACGGATCCCCCATATTCTTTAAACAAAAACGAGTTGGTATTAATTATACTTTCTTCAATATCTACAAGTTCAGAAGCATGAAGAAGAATACGCCGAATGTTGCTACTCATTTATTAGAAAAACCGGAAACTTATTTGTTGCGAATGGGTGGAGTTTTACGAAAGTTGAGTTTGGACGAATTACCAAACTTGATTAACATCATCAAAGGAGAAATGGTTTTCGTGGGCCCTAGACCAGCCTTGTATAACCAAGATGATTTAATGGCCTTGCGGGTCGCTGCAGGGGTAGACAAACTGAGGCCAGGAATAACAGGCTGGGCACAGATTAATGGGCGGGATGAGATCTCCATTGAAGCAAAGGTGGCGTTGGAAAAAGAGTATCTTGAGAGAAATTCGGTTTGGTTTGATTTAGTAATTGTGGTGAAGACTTTTAAAAATGTTTTATTTAGTAAAGGTGTTGCGCATTAAATTTTGATATGGTTAAGAAAGAAAGCTCGCTTGATAGCGGGCTTTTTTGTTTTTCTAATAATTACCATTAAATAAAAATGCTTTTCCAAATTTCCGCCATAGCATCTCTTCTCCTAATTTTTAGCTAAATTTGTAATAACTATACGTACCATAATATTTTAGTATGAAATTATTCAGTCGAATTCTTTTGACCCTTTTTTTCCTAGTTCTCGTTCATGCTGCGTTCTCGCAAGCAAAACGCAAAGTGGAAGACCTGAGTGATGAAGAGATCTCTACCTTCTTCGAACGTGCCCAATCCAGTGGTATGACAGAAGCACAACTAGAAAAAGCAGCGAAAGCGCAAGGTTATACGTCAGCAGATATTGCCAAAATGCGGAGTCGTTTGACGCAATTAGGGGATAGTAAAACAAAAGAAAAGACGACAACAGCGAAAACAAAAACCACTTCGAAAAGAGCCGTTTCCGGTAAGTTAAGCACGAAAAAAGGATCAAAAAAAGGAGTCAATTCAGATGAAGAAGACACCGAAGATGTTTCAATGGAGGAAGAGGAAATCGTAGATTCTACCTTGTTGCCAAAGAAAAAGATTTACGGGGCTAACCTTTTCAATAACAAGAAATTAAACTTCGAACCAGATTTACGTATCGCCACACCGGTGAACTATACGCTGGGGCCGGATGATGAGTTGAATATCGATATCTTTGGTGAAGTAATGGATAATTATAACGTCACAGTTAGTCCAGAAGGTACTATTAAGATTCTAAACTTAAGCCCCATTTACGTCAATGGATTAAACGTAGATGCCGCATCTACGCGTATCGTTAGTCGATTAAGACAATTATACCAAGGATTAAATCGCCCAGGAAGTGGCTCATCGGCGATCATCACTTTAGGAAATGTGCGCAGTATTAAAGTAACCCTTGTGGGTGAAGTGGAGAACCCGGGTTCATATACTATCTCTTCTTTGGCCACAGTATTCAATGCATTGTATTTAGCGGGTGGTCCTAACGAAAACGGATCTTACCGTAGCATTCGCGTGATTAGAAATAACAAAGTGGTTCGTACGTTAGACTTATATGATTTCTTATTAAAAGCGGATCAAAAAGATAATATCCAATTAAAAGACCAAGATATCATTCGCGTGGGCGATTTTGATTCTCACGTAGAATTAGCTGGCGAAGTAAGGCGCCCCATGGTTTTCGAGGCCGTAAAAGGGGAAACGTTAAAAGACATTCTACGTTATGCCGGAGGCTTCACAGATAAGGCCTATACCTACTCTCTAAATGTCCGCAGAAATACTTCTCGTGAGTTGAAATTACTAAATATCACGCAAGATGAGGTAGCGACTTTCCAGCCTCAAAATGGAGATTCGATTTCAGTGGGTAAAATCATCGAACGCTATGAAAATCGCGTGACGGTCAGTGGAGCGGTATTTAGACCGGGCGTTTTTGCGATTGAAAACGGTTTAACGACGGTAAAAGAATTAATCAAAAGAGCAGAAGGTCCTCGTGAAAATGCGTTCTTAAATCGGGCAACTATTTCCCGGAGAAAAGAAAACTACGATCCGGAAATGATTTCCTTCGACTTAGGAAAGGTATTAAGAGGAGAACTGGCAGACATCGCATTGCACCGGGAAGATTCCTTAACGGTCTATTCGCTAGATTCGCTGCGGGAGTACCAGAAAATCAGCATTTTTGGCGAAGTGAATAAGCCAGGCATTTTCGAATTCCGTGCAGGAATGAAGGTGGCTGATATTATTCTACTGGCGAAAGGGTTTAAAGAAGCAGCTAGTTATGCTAAAATTGAATTATCACGTCGTGTCATTACGCACGGGAATGATGATGCGACTAAGGAGAAAATCCAAGTGAAGACATTCGATATCGATGGTAGCTTAAATATCAGTAATGAAGGAAGTCAATTTGAACTGAAGCCATTCGATATTATCTCCATTCGTCGATCCCCTAATTACGAGGTACAAAGAGGCGTGACTATCGAAGGAATGGTAAATTTCCCAGGTCGATATGCCATCCCTAAAGATGATCAAAAAATAGCTGATTTGATTTTTGAGGCAGGAGGTTTAAAGCCGGAAGGTTATTTGGATGGCGCCATCTTATATCGGGATTCTACGGTAGTGGGTGTAAAACTTTCTGAAATTCTAAAAAACCCCGCCTCTAAAAACAACCTTCTTTTAATGGAAAATGACCGTTTAGTTATTCCAAGGGTATTAGAAACCATTAAGTTGTCAGGGGGAGTCCAAAATCCTATTGCAATCGCGTACGTAGAAGGGAATTCACTTCAAGACTACCTAGATGGCGCGGGTGGGTATACGGAATACGCCGACAAGAAAAATGTGTACGTCAAAGCGCCTAATGGCATTTCTACGAAGCGAAGACGTGTACTTTTCTTTCGCGTCAATCCGAAGGTAGTTCCAGGATCAGAAATTGTAGTTCCAGAATTCCCAACGAATACGAAGAAAGGAATGACTACAGCGGAAGCCGTAGGTTTATCTTCAGCACTCGTTTCCGTAGCACTTACCTTGACCACACTTATCAACAATTTGACTAAATAAGCCCCATGTCTAACTTAGAAAATAAACAAATAGAAGATAGCGGGGAAATTTCAATCAATTTTGGGAAGATTTTCCTTACGTTGAAGTCTTATAAACTTCTGATAGGAACGTGTGCCGTGCTATTTGCAGCTTTAGGAGCTATTTATTCATTGACACAACCCAACGAGTATAGCTCTAACGCAAAGCTATTACCGGAATTAGATTCTAAATCAAGTGGTGCAGGTGGAATGGGCGGATTGAAATCCTTAGCGGGACTTGCTGGAGTAGACTTAGGAGGAAGCTCTTCAGGTGCAGAGGCGATTCGTCCTGATCTATACCCGAATATAGTACAAAGTGCGCCCCTGTTACAAGAGGTGTTGAAGGCGAAAATCTATAGTACGAAGCACAAGAAATGGCAAACGGTTTTAGATTTTTTATCTGAGAAGCAAGATTCTGCTCCTATTGATTTAGGGGGAGATCCTAAGGATGACGAAGTGAAAGCTGACGTTAAATTGGATAAAATTCCTTCTTCTGCTCTTTCTGCTGATTTAATGAAATTAAATAAAAAAGAACAGGCAGCTATCAAGCGATTACGCGCTTCTGTCGTACTAGAAATCGATAAAAAGTCTGGTGTCATTTCATTGACAACTAAATTAACGAACCCGGTTGCGGCAGCGAACATTACTAGTTTGATTCAACACTACTTAACCAAGTATGTGACGGATTATCGTACTCAGAAGGCTAGACAAGAATTAGCCTTCTTAGAAACACGACTTACAGAATCTCGCGCGCGCTACGATCAAGCTCTTTTTACCTTAAGTGCTTACCGCGACCAAAACATGAATTTGTTCTTGAACGTGGCGAAAGATCGGGAGAAGAAATTACAATATGAAGTGGATATGGCTTATAATTTATATATGACCATAAGTGGACAATACGAAGAGTCTAAGGTAAAATTACATCGGGAGACACCGTTATTTAAAGTTTTGGAACCTGCTCAAGTCGCAATTCAGAAGGATGGTCCTAAGCGTAGCTTGATTACGATCGGGTTTATGTTTGTGGGGGTGTTTGTGGCGTTGATTTATGTGTTTTTTAAGACGGTGAATCTTAAAGAGCTGTTAGGTTAAAGAATAAAGCATAAAGCACAAAGAATAAAGTTGGTATCCCCTGCGGGGATGATTTTAGTATTTATGATTTTTTGAAAAAGCTCGCTGGAAGGCGGGCTTTTTCGTTTTAGGGGATTATCAGTTTGTCGATAGGGTGTTGAAGTAAATGGGGGTACATTTAGGGATAATGGATATCAGCTGGGTTTTGAATTTGGTTTGCATGAAAATACTGAAAAATTCATGCAAAATTTAATTAATTTGATACCTTTACTGACAAATTAATGAAAGCATTACGTCAACATATCAAACCTGGGGTTGTTTATCGCCGTTCTGACCTAGAATATTTTTCTACGGCCATCGATCGTCATTTAGCACAATTAGTTCAAGAGGGAGTATTAAAGCGATACAGCCAAGGTTTATATTATTCACCGCAAGTTTCTAAGTTTGGGATTTTGCCCCCAGATGATAATCAATGGATAGAACGTTTTTTGAAAGATGATGATTTCTTAATTGTATCCCCTAATTCATTTAATGCATTAGGATTAGGTTTGACACAGCTATACAATACAACTTGGGTGTATAATCACAAGCGTAAAGGCGAGTTTAAGTTAAATGGGAAAACGCTTGAATTTAAATTAAAATCAGCCTACCCAAGTAAGGTAACAAGAGAATTCTTACTGGTAGAATTATTGAATAATATGGATGAGTTAGTTGAAATCCCTACTTTGGATCGTATTTCTAACAAGTTTAACGAATTTGATATTATTTCATTATTGAAAATGGCCCAAACTTATGGATCAGGGAAATGCAAGAAAATCCTTAAATCATTAGTGCGTAAAGAAAAGATATATGCTTGACTTCATTCATAATGATCGAGATTTCGGTGATTTACTAGCCATCGTTTCATCAAATTTAGGAGTTGATATTACATTAGTCGAAAAAGATTATTGGATAATGCACGCCCTGTATTCTTTAAAACAACAAAATATTGAGTTTGAGCTGAAAGGTGGAACATCTCTTTCCAAAGGCTATGGCTTAATTCATCGCTTTTCTGAAGATATTGATATTCATATCAGGACTAACTTTGGTCTTGCGATTGAAGGCAAAGAGGATAAGCGAAGTGTCATTGATGCTCGGAAACAATTTTATGATGTTTTAGCAAATAATATCATCATAGATGGAATTGTTCAAGTAGAAAGAGATTATGAATTTGACGACCTATTAAAATATAGGAGTGGAGGAATAAGGTTATATTATAAAACACGTACACCAATATTAGATGGATTAAAAGAGGGGATTTTATTAGAGGCAGGCTTTGACACCATTACTCCAAATAGCCTTTTAAATATAAGCTCATGGGTTTGGGAACATTTAGTCTCTATCGATATTCATTCAAAATATAAAAATAATACCGCACTAGCGGTTCCTTGTTATCATCCTGGCTTTACGTTGATCGAGAAGTTACAAACCATTATTCGTAAGTTTAGAAATATGGATAAGGGTTCAGAATCAACTGAAAAAAACTTTATGCGTCAGTATTACGATGTATATTGTCTGCTAGGAGATAAAACAGTTATTGAGTTCATCGGATCGCAAGAATACCTAGATCACAAATTAAAACGAATAAAGGGGGACGATAAGTTAATTCAGATTTCTGAAAACCCTGCATTCTTGCTAGGGGATGGAGAGATTAGAATGGCTTTTGAAAATAAATATAAATCAACAGCTAAACTATATTACAAAGGGCAACCTCCTTTTTCAGAAGTCTTGGAAAGAATACATCATTTTTTGCCTGCATTGTAATTTTCCGAATTGTATTTACGTGAGATGGCCAAGTGGTTACCAGTTTGCCCTAAGCGGACGAGTATTAAGAATTTAATCGAAGCAATAGCTGCATTATGATCAAAATATTCTTTGATTCAATTCGCATTGATTTCTCCGCTCAATAAATTATCAATCATCTTATAAAATAAAATAGTAATTTTATAGACTGGTTTTTTGTCTTCGGACTCGACCTAAAAAAATAGAGATGAAAGCATTC
>JACCDI011385539.1_pt1 | contig 29479 bp, 29 predicted proteins | sample 7442791 | NCBI WGS metagenome assembly JACCDI01 (sample SAMN15323434, study PRJNA562643) | freshwater metagenome | isolation source: river surface water | place: USA:Blue River Watershed | collected 2017-08-15
ACATTAGATTGATGTACCTCAGTCAATTTGCTTGACATATATGTGTATGTTCGTCGCATATTAGTAAGTTGATCCGCGATCTTTGAATTTATCCAAAGATGCCGTAAACATAATGTTTCTTAATTCTTGCTCATTCCGAGGTGCTGCAACAATCATATTCGGAACACAGCGCATGATCGCGATGTCTAAGTTCCCATGGTGTGTGGGTCCATCCGCTCCCGCTAAACCTGCACGGTCTAAACAGAAAATCACAGGTAATCTCTGCAAACAAACATCATGAACGACTTGATCGTATCCACGCTGCATGAAAGAACTATAAATATTACAGAAAACGGTTAATCCCTGTGTCGCTAAACCAGCTGAAAATGTTACTGCATGTTGCTCGGCTATTCCTACATCGAATGCTCGATCCGGCATCGCTGCCATCATAATATTCAAGGAAGAACCAGAAGGCATCGCTGGGGTAATCCCCATGATTTTAGGATTTTGTTCGGCAAGCTCTAATAACGTATGTCCGAAAACTTCTTGATATTTCGGTGCTTGTGGATTATCGTAGGTTTTCTTTTCAATTTCCCCCGTCAGCTTATCAAATTTCCCTGGTGCATGCCATAATGTTTGATCTTTTTCCGCGAGTGAATAACCTTTTCCTTTGGTCGTTACGCAATGCAAGATTTTAGGTCCAGGGATATCTTTTAGATCCCGCAAAACGGTTGCCAAGTATTCTACATCATGTCCGTCGATTGGACCAAAATAACGCAGATTGAATGACTCAAATAAATTACTTTGTTTCAGTAATGTAGCCTTTAAGCCATTCTCGATTTTAGAAACGATTTCTTGTGCCGACTTCCCAAAGCGAGACATTTTGCCTAATAGATTCCAAACATCATCCTTTACCTTGTTGTAGGTATGGGATGTGGTGATGTCTGTTAGGTATTCTTTTAATGCGCCTACATTCGGATCAATCGCCATGCAGTTATCATTCAGAATGATAATCATGTTGTTTGGAATATCCCCAGCATGGTTCATTGCCTCAAAGGCCATACCCGCTGTCATGGATCCATCACCAATCACGGCTACGTGTTGACGGTCAAATTCCTTTTTGTAACGTGATGCCACAGCCATCCCCAATGCTGCTGAAATGGAGGTAGAGGAATGCCCTACACCAAATGCGTCATACTCGCTTTCCGATCTTTTGGGAAAACCACTGATTCCACCTAATAATCTGTTCGTATGAAAAACGCCTTGTCGGCCTGTCAATATCTTATGTCCGTACGCTTGATGCCCCACATCCCAAACCAACTGGTCATAAGGCGTATTAAATACGTAATGTAAGGCAACGGTTATTTCGGTCACACCTAACGAGGCGCCGAAGTGTCCACCATTAACAGAAACGTGGTCAATGATGTATTGACGCAATTCCTCGCAAACAGCGGGAAGCTGATTGGCTTGTAGCTTACGTAGATCGGCGGGTGCCTGTATCTTGCTTAGTAAGGGGCCGGCGGGGAATTGAGTTGACACAAATAATTTATTCAAGTGAAAGAAAAACTCTACAAAGGTAAAAATGTTTTTGATGCTTACTCATTTTTTTGACTCGCCTTGAATAATCGTCGCTTTTCCGTTTTGCTTAGGCTGTCATAACCCGACTTCGATATTTTATCCAAAATCTGATTTAACTCTTCCTCTTCGATGTTTTCGGCTTGTTTTCTAGGTTTCGTTTCGCGCGTCAAGGAAGCATCGATGAATGGAGAATCTTTTTTTTGCAATATTTCCCAACGTATCGGATGTTCATGCAGATACCCCATCAAAAAGCCTACGAGCGCACCTCCTAAATGGGCGATTTGTCCGCCCGCATTCGTTCCCACAGTTTCTAGCAGTGACCAAATCAAATAAAATCCTGCGATGTATTTGATACGTACAGGACCGATGAAAACTAAATGAACTTCAAAGTTCGGTCGGAGGGTGGCAGCCGCCAAAACAATAGCGAACACGCCTCCTGATGCGCCCAACAAAAAACTTCCATTTTGACGATCAAAAAAAGGAATAAAATTATAGGCAAGTACAAATGCAATGGCCCCCATGAGTCCTCCATAAAAGAAGGTTTGCACGCTTTTATTGTTGCCCACGACTTCTTGTAAAATCTTGCCAAACCAATACAGGAACATCATATTGAATGCCAAATGGAAAATTTCTACATGCACAAAAAAATACGTGATGAAACTCCATGGGTGTGAGAGGTTTTCGGTAAAATTGGCCGATAAGGTCAGCTGCTCTAATAGCAATTCATATACGATTTCCTTGCCACTAATAATCATGAGTAAGCGAACCAACATCAGCACAAGAAAAAGCAAACAATTCACCGCAATGATTTTCAACAATCCCTCACCGGGCTGCTGTAATAAGCGCTGAAAGTCTTGCCAAAATCCGCGCATATCAATAGAAATGATTGCGTTTGGTCTTCCATACCATCAAAAGGATGACAGCAAATACCATTCCACCAATGTGGGCAAAGTGCGCAACATTGTCACCTTGGTATTGTTGGATTCCTTGGTATAATTCGTACAATCCATAACCGCTTACAAAGTATTTTGCTTTGATGGGAATTGGAAAAGGAAATAAATACATCTCAGAATTTGGGAACAAATAGCCGAATGCCATCAAGATGCCAAATATCGCGCCGGAAGCTCCTGCCAATTGGCTGCGATTTACATATTCCGCATAGTTTTCGCGCGCCCACTCAAGATTCACATTTCCGTCTGGTAATGCGATTACTTGATAGTGTTGTGCATAATCATACAAATGCATAGAACTAGGGTCACTTAAAACAATTTCTGTCGCCCGACGAAAATCGGCAAAATCAATAAAGTGCTGAATGCCCATGTAGAGCAAACCTGCTCCAATGCCACAAAAGAAATAGAAAAATAAAAAGCGTTGGGCTCCCCAGATGCGTTCTAGCAATGAGCCAAACATGTATAGGCCAAACATGTTACCCAATAAATGCATAAAACTTGCATGAACAAACATGTAGCTAACGACCTGATAAACATGGAAATCTTTCGCCTGGAAATAGTGTAAGCTCAATAAATCCTGAGGTAAAAAGCCGCCAAGAACATACACAGCGATGTTAATGAAAATTAAATTTCGAACGGTAGGAGATAGGTTTCTAAACATAATTTTATTCTTCGTAAGCCCAATCAATGCGCGTTTTCATGTCCTTAACCAATAGTCCCATCGCTTTAAAACTTGCACGAATCTCATCAACCTTATCATATTCCCGCTTCTCTTTGAAGGAAGCATACAATGACAACATTCCTTTGATCAAGGCTTCTTGATTCGCTGGGAATTCCTCGCGAAGTCCTAATACTTGTTCGAGGAAGTTCATGTAATTTGTTTTCAAGCGACTAAAAACGGCTTCGCCTAATTGCGCGAAGGCAAGTTGGCCAGTGTGCAATTGGTTAATCTTTTTTAATAACGTAAACAAGTGTGAAATTGTTACGGCTGTATTTAAATCGTCATTCATTCCGTCGTAGCAGCCCTGAATCGCCGCATCGATTTCTGCTACTTGCTCAGCATCGATTGTAAGCGCATCAGCTGCGTCAAACTCCATTCCTTTGATGATGCGTAATCCATTTGCGATACGTTTGTATCCTTTTTGAGCAGCTTTTAAGGCTTCATTTGAGAAGTCAAGCGTGCTGCGATATTGCGATTGTAACATGAAGAAACGAACGGTCATCGGGCTGTATGCTTGCTCCAATAAAGGGTGCGCACCAGCAATTAATTCGCTCGGTAAAAAGGAGTTTCCAAGGGATTTACTCATCTTTTGGCCATTGACGGTCAACATATTCGTATGCATCCAATAGCGGACAGGGGCGCGGCCGTGTGCTGCTTTCGCTTGAGCGATTTCGCATTCATGGTGTGGGAATTTTAAGTCCATACCACCTCCGTGGATATCAAATGTGTCGCCTAAATATTTATGGCTCATGCAGGTACATTCCAAATGCCAACCCGGGAAACCATCTCCCCATGGAGAAGGCCAGCGCATGATATGCTCAGGAGAGGCTTTTTTCCAAAGCGCAAAATCCAAGGGGCTGCGTTTTTCGCCTATGCCGTCCAGGTCGCGTGTTTCGGTTAATAAATCATCCAATATGCGGCCCGACAAATGCCCGTAGTCTCCGCCTTGTTTGTTATACGTTTCGATATCGAAGTAGATCGAACCATTGGATTCGTAGGCTAAGCCCTTATCCAATAAGATTTTTGTGGTTTCGATTTGCTCGACAATATGTCCAGTCGCTGTAGGTTCAATGCTTGGAGGCAATAAATTAAATTGCGTCAACACATCATGAAAGTCATTCGTGTAACGTTGAACAATTTCCATGGGTTCTAATTTCTCCAATTTGGCCATTTTGCCAATTTTGTCTTCGCCTTCGTCTCCATCACCTACTAAGTGTCCTACATCCGTGATGTTACGTACATAGCGAACTTGGTAACCAATGAATTTCAAATAGCGGTGTAGGATGTCAAATGACGTAAAGGTTCTTAGATTACCTAAATGCACAAAATTGTAGACCGTCGGCCCGCAAACATAAAGCCCTACATGGGGCGCATTGATTGGGCTAAATACTTCTTTTTCTCGGCTGAGTGTGTTGTATATTTTTAACGGCTGCATGAATCCTAAGTGCTTTTGTAGAGTCCTCAAAAAGGAATTAAAATTACGCCGATTCTTTTAATTCACCAAACTTAGCATTTTGACAAATTGAAACGATTCTTTTCAGATTGTGTTATCTTTGTGTGTTTTTTGAAAATCACATATACATGTTGCTGAAGATAGTAGGCGAGGACAAATCGCTTCAACGTATTTTTTTACAATTTCCCGTTCGTTTATATGCATCGGATTCCAATTGGATTCGCCCATTAGACACGGATGTTGCGAATGTATTTGATCCCAAGAAAAACGGTCATTTTAAGCATGGCGAAGCAATTCGCTGGATATTGTTTGATGATAAAGGTATTGCGATCGGTCGGGTAGCTGCTTTTTATGAACCAAGCAAAGACGAGGTTCCGGTGGGTGGTATGGGCTTTTTTGAGTGTATCGAGGATGAGACAGCTGCTTTTTTACTCTTTGATGCTTGTAAGTCTTGGTTAATTTCGAAGGGAATGCAAGGCATGGATGGGCCGATTAATTTTGGTGAGCGAGATAGCTTTTGGGGATTGATGGTCAAAGGCTGGGAGTATGAACCGACCTACAAAATGCCTTGGACGAAGGCCTATTACATCGATTTCTTTGAAAAATATGGGTTCCAGGATTACTTCCAACAATACGTTTATGTATCATCCATTACGGGAGCGAACGTAACACCGGCTATTGAGGAAAAGGCAAATCGCATTTATCAGAACCCGGAATATGTATTTAGACACATCGAAAAGTCAAATCTGTCAAAATATGCGGAGGACTTTAAGGTCATTTTTAATGCGGCTTGGGCGAAGTTTCCCGGGGTAAAGGAAATGAGTTCAGAACAAGCCCAGCGTCTTGTTAAGACCATGAAACCGATCATTGACGAGCAATTATTGTGGTTTGCCTATACGCAAACGGGAGATCCAGTTGCTTTTTTTATTGTAATCCCTGACCTCAACCAGATTATTAAACACTTGAATGGGCGTTTAAATTGGTGGGGCATGATTAAATTTTTATTATTGAAAATGCGCGGTGCATTGACACGTGCCTGTGGAGTGATTTTTGGTGTTGTGCCTGATCACCAAGGCAAGGGTGTTGAATCAGCCATCGCTTTACGTTTCCGGACAGCTGCCCGTGAAAATCCATTCTATCCGTATGAGACGATGGATATGAATTGGGTCGGGGATTTTAATCCGAAAATGCTTCGCTTTGTTTCCCAATTAGGTGCGACAAACGAGAAAACTTACATTACTTATCGTTTATTTTTTAATCCAAACCAGCCATTTAGTCGTTGTCCTAAGGTTGGTTAAATCCTTAATTATGAGTTTATTAACAATTGGATCCGTTGCATTTGACGCTTTGGAAACACCATATGGGAAAACCGATAAAATTATCGGGGGATCTTGTACCTACATCGCATTGGCGTCTGCATTTTTTGTTCCACGCGTAAATGTCGTTGCGGTTGTAGGGGATGATTTTCCTCAAGCCTACATGGATACCTTAACGTCCAAAGGCATTAATTTGGACGGTCTTCAAATCAAGCAAGGGGAGAAATCTTTCTTCTGGGCAGGTAAATACCATAATAACATGAATTCCCGTGATACTTTGGTGACGGATTTGAATGTGTTGGCTGATTTTAAACCTGTTATTCCCGCTTCTTACCAAGATTGCGATTATTTGATGTTAGGTAATTTGACGCCACAAGTTCAGATTGAAGCGATCGAAGGTTTAGCAAAGCGTCCTAAGCTTATTGTGATGGACACGATGAATTTCTGGATGGATGTTGCGATGGATGATTTGAAACGTGTGTTGAAAATGGTCGATGTGCTTTGTATCAATGATGAGGAGGCGCGTCAATTATCGGAACAATATTCATTGCGAACAGCTGCCAAATTGATTATGGCCATGGGACCGAAAACCTTGATTATTAAGAAAGGGGAGCATGGTGCTTTGTTGTTCCAAGATCAGAACATGTTCTATTGCCCAGCCTTGCCATTAGAAGAGGTGTTTGACCCTACGGGTGCGGGCGATACCTTCGTAGGTGGCTTCATTGGCTATTTAGCAAAAACAGATGATACCTCTTTCGAAAATATGCGTAAAGCCATCGTTTATGGTTCTGCAATGGCTTCTTTCTGCGTAGAGAAGTTTGGTACCGAGCGTTTGCTTGAAATTACGGATCAAGATTTAGAAGGTCGTGTGAACGAATTCCGGGAATTAGCTCGTTTCTAACGACCTCCCACGATTACTTCATGTAGATTTGTTGGGTCTAGGTATTTGTTAGCTAGTTCCAACAAATCTTCAGGAGTACAAGCAAGAATTTGTGCTTGAAATTGATCATAAAAGTCCAAAGGTAGATTTTCCATTTGAATGACTTTGATCTTTTCTGCGATATCAAATGCTTGCGTAAGTTCACCTGTGAAACTCCCCATCAGGTAGTTTTTGACTAGTTCGAGCTCATCCTGCCCCACTTTCTCAACTTGCAGTCGGCGCATCTCTTTGCGAATTTCATCGCAAGTTTCTGCTACATTTTCGTTTGCAACATCGGTCCCTACGACCCAATAGCCCGCGCGAAGCGTGGGGACAATCGAAGAGGAAATTCCATAGGTAAATCCTTTTTCTTCTCGGATGTTTTTTTGCAATCGAGAACCGAAAAATCCACCGAATAAAGTATTTAACACGCTAAATTTGAAGTAGTCCGGATTATTTCGTGTCATCGATAGTTTCCCCAAACGGATAGATGATTGAAGTGCTTCTTCGCGATACGCTTGTGTAACTTTAGCCGTAACCTGGCTTGGTATAAACGCGTGAGGAGGCTTGCCGGGATTCGTATCTAGTTGTTCAAAAGTGCTTCGAACGGCCTCGAGTTCATCTTGACTGATTTTTCCCGAAAGGAAGATTTGCGGCATATTGCCCAGCCAGTATTGTTGGTGAAAATTTGTCAGGTCTTTTTGCTGTATGGATTCAATGCTCTCTTGTGTAGAAATACGGCCATACGGATCTCCCTCAAAAATCTGTTGGCGTAATAATTGGCTCGCTGAAAAAGCGGTTTTTTGCCAATTTAATTTGTTTTTCTGAACCTCGATGGCAATTTCTTTCTCAAACTCCTCCATGGGGAAGGTCGCTTCTTGAATGATTTCCAGCACATAGGGCAAGAGGGATTTAAGGTGTTTGCTAAGACCATACAAGACAAAGGTCGCATGATCTAAATTCGTTTGTACATCCCAAAAGGCACCATAGAAATCGAAAAGCTGATGGATTGCGGTTGCATCACGTTGCTTTGTCCCTCGTTTCATCAAAGAACTTGTTAAGCTCGCGATACCAGCCTTTTCTGCCGCACTTGCTCCAGCAGCTACCGTAAATTCCAGTTTGAACACCGCTTGTTCGCCCAGTGACAAAGACTGCATCTCAATGCCATTGGATAAGCTCGTCGTTGTGATAGCTGGGAATTTGATAAGTTCAATCGGATAGGTAACTGGGGCAATGGTTCGATTCAGCATAAAAATGGTCTATAAAACAAATGACATTCCGGTGGGAATGTCATTTGTCAAACAAGAAGTTTGTTTAATTATCTTTTACCGTTGTCGTTGTTGATCGCTGCCAACAAAGTTACGCGTAATGTATTGGCTAATGGGCTACTTGTTCCTGTAGGAACTAAGTAAGCAAAGTCAAAACCGTATTTTTGGTCTAATTTAAACCCAACACCCATCGTGAAGTATTTACGATTTCCTTTCATTTCGCTTTCGTTGAAATAACCACCACGGATAGCAAATGTATTGTTGAATAAGTATTCAGCTCCTAATGAAGTTGTCACTTCTTTCAACTCTTCTCCAAATCCATCTGGAGCATCAAATAATGATCCGAAGATACCGCCGATTGCTGAAGTTGTTGTTGGGTCTGTTCCTACTTTGTTTCCATTCGCATCAATCGATTGAGGTGTAGGAACCATCAATTTGTTGAAATCTAATGTAAATGTGAATTTGTTTTTGTCATCGATCTCTTTCACAGCAGCAACACCTGCACGTAAGTTAGTTGGGATGAAGTTTTTCTCTGCACCACCGTAAGATACCTTACCTGAAATGTTTGAAAGAACTAAACCATAGGTATATTTCCAGTTCTTCTCAGAGTTTGTGTTCCAGTATAAAGCGATGTCAGCTGCAACTGTTTGAGCGGGCTTCATCGCAACTCCTGTTCCAGAAGTTCCTTGGTAGTTTCCTAATAAATTTGAGTTGATGTATTTCAAGTTAACACCTAATGATAGGCTGTTAGAAAGTTTTCTCGCATGTGTCAAAGACAAAGCGTATTCTTTCGAGTTGAAATTTCCTGCACTCGTTCCGTTGGCTAATGTAGCTTGGAAAAGACCTTGGTCAAAATAATTAATAGAAAAACCAAATGCTTGATCTTTCGCTGTTTTCTTGTAACCAGCAATATTGTACAATGCCATATCGTTCACGAGATTACGTAACCAAGGCGTGTATGAAATAGCAAATCCTAAATCTTTATCTGCGCCAGCTAATTTTGCTGGATTCCAGTAAATCGCATTTACATCGGATGAAATAGCAACACCTGCATCTCCCATAGCTGCTGAACGAGCATCTGGAGCCACATTTAAAAACAACATCGTTGGTGTTGGAATTCTGCCTGAATTTAATTGTCCAGAAACCAATGTTTGGCCATAAGCTACTGTTGCGAAGCAAACAGTTAATGCTGTGAATAGCGCTTTGTGGAAAATTGAATAATTCTTTGTCATTGTATATTAATTATAAGAGAGTCTTTCTATTCAAAAAAGCTAAAGTCAAAAATAGGCAATTTTTAGGATAATGAATGTGGGATATGCAAAAAAAATATGAAAACTTATTTTAGGGTAATGTTTTGATATGATACGTTTTAATTTCATTTGTTAGGGTGTCCTTTAATTGAATAGCTACAACCATAAGCGAATTGAAATGTGCAAAGGTAGCGGTAGGCCATTCAAATTCAATCTTCCCCTTATTGCCTCCTTCATAACTGCTTATGCCTCTTTGTATCGTAATTAATCGGCCTAACAGATCATAAAGTTGAATTTCATAAGGCATTACATTCCAGGGCTTTTCCTGGTTGAAAACAAAGTGGAATGTAGGTCCTAAGGGATTCGGATAAAGATAGCCACTACTGGAGGCTACATCGGATTGTTTTACCTGGAAACTTAACGACGCTTCGGCATAATTATTGTAGATGTCCCAACAAAATGCTTGAATTTTATGGGATCCCGGTGCCAATGATTTCAGTTGGATGTTGATTTCTCCGTGATTGGGGTTACTTAGCGCTGGAATAAAATGACTGGCTAGTTCGATTCGAACACTGTCATCTAAGATAAGGTAAGCTATTTTACCTATTGCATTTTGCCAAATCAAACCCGAACTATCTGCGACAGAAATCGTTAGCTTTGGGTTTGGGCTTGTTGCTTTTACATCCTCATCTGGAAATTCCAGGCGTATAAACGGAGCCATATTTTCTGATGCTTGCTTATGCTGCCATGGACCTAAATCAATAGCGGCGGCTTGTTTTTCCGCTGATCCCACTGTCCAGGCATGAAGCTGATATTTTTCCTCCGGAGATAAGCTCGGCATGTTTTTTAGGCTGATTTTTAACGTGTTATTCGTACTCGACCCAGCCGCTTTCCATAAAATGGGACTCATATTAGTATATTGGAAGGCTGTATTTTTTGTTCCTAATGTCTTTTGTGGTTCACGCATGCGGTAAAGTGCAATTTGCATATTGCTACCCTTGAGCGGCAACCCCTTTAAGGTAATTTCTTGCTTGTTGGTATCAATAGCCATTTGCAGACTTGAGTTTGTCCAAGGTAGAGCGAGTGTTGGATCGCCCATTAATTGAACATTCCGGTTGATTACGCCTGTTTGGCTCGCATTTTTTGCGTCGCGAAATAAATCACCCAAGCGATATGTTGCGTTCTCTTTATTCGTAATCAGGGCCCGGTAAAATGCCTGTCCAAAGAGGTAGTTGCTACTCTGAAATACGGGTCTGGTGGTACTAATTAATGCGATGGCCCCACCTTGATCAGACAATAAACTCACCTCGCCGCCAGATAAGATATTGGGGTCATCAAATCGTCCAAATTGGCATGTAGCCGTAAGTAAAATGGGTAAATGATTGCTGTTGTTTAGTTTTACCAGGTCATTTGTTGTCAGCATTTTCTCGTCGGTCCACCCGCTCTCCGAACCATGTCCCATGAAATGAATGAAATCCGCTTTTTCTTCAAATAGTTTTAAAACTGCCTGCGTTCCGGCTGGACTCGTATAGATGCCATTCAATGATTGCATTGGATATTGATCCAAATAGACCTTTTCTTGACTTACCGGTAACATGGCCGCCTGAAGCGTGTTCGAAAAATCTTCTGCATCCTGCATGTGAATGTTGGAATCACCATCATCAGCGACCCAGGCAAATCGCGGATTGCTTGTGATTTGTTTTGATTCATAATCTGCCAACTTATTAATAAACATGATGGCTTCTTGCGGATTCTTTACGGGAATACGGCCTATTGCCACTTGCAAGAGGTCTCCTTCTTGCCAGGCGCCTGTTGTTGCGGAGAGACTTCCATAAAAGTCGTCGCTTGCATAACTTAACAGGGGATGAAAGGACTCTTCACTCTGATAGGTTGGGACGAAACAGGATTTTTCCAGCGCGGTAGAAACGGCATTCTGACCTTTGTAATCAACGGACGCGTCACCCAATAAAATCACATATTTTAGTTTAGAGCCCGGTTTTTGAAATTGATACCGGATGAAATTTCGCAATGCTGTAACATCTTGTTTTCCTCCGCTGAAATCATGGTAGATGGCTTGGGTCGTGATATGTTTCGTTGTAATTTTTCGTTGTATGGTTTTATAGTTTGCGAGGCTACGCGCTGCAGTTTCAAGAATTGGACTTGACAGGATGACTAATTCCGTATCTACTGGGAGATCAAATGCATTTTGATTGTTTACGAACCCACAAAAGTTGGGTTCGTTGGCTTTTTCTAGATTGGCAATGGCCAACCGACTATTGGGCCGAAATAAATAGCTAAACCCTGTATTTTTGGCCATTTTTTGCCACGTTGAGCCGCCAGTATTGATCCAGATTTGTTGGCTTGAACGCAAATTCGCAATTTGGATGTGAAGTAAGGAGTCCGATGTGTTGGGTAACAAGTAGAGGGGATTTTCATGATTTCCGTCAAAGCTTTTGGGGTACAGTAGACTGATGTAATCCAAATAGCCAGTGCCTCCTGTACTTTGGAAATTGATGGGCCAATTCCACGAATTGTTGCTTAATACAGGCTTTACCCAGGAGTTTAGTTCCTCATTCGTCGCTTTTTGGTCGTATCGACCTCCTAGTATGGGAGACATGGCGATGGACTTGCCAAGAATCGGAATGGAAAAGGTGCTTGGCGAAACACTCGCGGAATATAATTTGATTTTCAAGTTAGCATTCTGTCCCGCCAAGTAATCGGCTAACGTGTATTGGATAACTTTCGTTGAATTGCCGTAGAATGAATCGCCTAGCCAAGTTTGGCCTGATTGAAGTAGGTTATAGGTTTCGGGTTCATAGTGTTTTAATGCCCATGCATAGGGTAAATAGGAGGTGCCTGTTAGGGCATTTTCAATTTCTTTGATTGGATTCGTTTTGGGCGCATCGATTTGGACAAAATAAAATGTCGAATCGCTGTAGAGATTGGTTTCTTGTTCCCAAGTTGCCTTTTGTCGAATCGAATGCGGAGAATCGCCCCAAAATAATACGCTCCAGGTCTTATTCGTTCCCGACTGGTAATATGCAGGGATTTCCTTTAGCATTCCCGTTTGATAGGAATCAATGGGATTTAACATGCCCGTATGGGCTGTGTAGATAGTGATTTTATCTGGCCCAGTGTTTTCAATGTTATGCTTCGCTAGCCAGGCTGCGTTAATTTGGTAGAATCCCGACTGGGTAACAGCTAATTTAATCCATTTGCCTTGTTGGAGTGGGGAACTCGATTGCCCATGTGATGTTAGGGTAAACACGAAAAACACCGACAAAAGCAGGGTTGAACTATGAGTTAGCTTCGCTAGGTTGAACTTGGGCATTTTTCGCTACGAGGTATAATTTACCGGTGTTTACTTCTTGGCAAATGTAGCGGGTTCTTCGTAGTTTCCCTTTCTTCAGGATGAGGTTTTTTAAATGGAATGTTGTTCCCTCTGGGAGGTTGAAAAGTAATATGGCCGCTTCTTGTTCTGTGGGGGCATCGTATTTTTTCAGCGTTTCCACTAGGGGTGTAAACCCATTGGATGTGGCAACCGGATTTTTCAAATAGGCTTTCAGTACGGTGACTAATTCACCTGGCAACAATTCAGGATCTAATAGGGGGGTGAATAATTCAAGAAAAGCATCTTTCCATTCCTGTCCATGGGGGGTAACCTTGTTCTTGAATTTCAAGTAAGTGATGAGATGTGCTACTTCATGCAAATACGTCACAAGAAACGCATAAGGATTTAAATTGTTGTTGACCGTAATTTGATATCCTTTATCAGGGGCAAAACGAAAATCCCCCAATTTTGAATCTCGTTTTTTTGAAACGATAAAGTCAAAGCGATGTTCATCCCACAGATTGAAACAGTATTCTGCCACTTTGGGAGGAAAGTGGTCCAGGAATGATGTTATTTTTCTGCTCTTGTTCATGGATGGGCATAAAAAAAGTCCTTCGCATGCGAAGGACTCTTTTGTGAGACTGGCTAAAATTATTTAGCAGCAGCAGTGTCAGCAGCAGCTGTATCAGCAGCAACTGAATCAGCAGCAGCCTCAGTTTTTTTCTCACCACAAGATGCTAAAGTTACCATACCAGCAACGAAAGCTAAAGCGAATACTTTTTTCATTTTTGTAATATTTTAAGGTTTGAGCTACAAAACTACGTGATATATTTTTATTTGCAAACAATCCATCAAAATTTTTAAGAAATTTTTAAGAATTGAGACAAAATTTATTGAAAATGCCCCGTATGAAGCTTATGGGCCATGTGAATTCTTAAGAAAATTAAGATTAATCTAATACGCGCGCGTTTAAGCTTTTGGATTCTATTTAATTAGGTCCTTGAAACGGTCGTAAAAACCACTACTCTTGAAGGTGAATGTTTTGTGCAAAACATAGTTTGAGACAAAACTGAATCCCATGCCATTCAGCGTAGTACTGATCTGGGTAACATTTACCTTTTTAAATGAATAGGGAATTTGAAAGTATAAATCGTTGTATTGTGCTTGAATGAAGTGGTATGGAAGGATACTAAATCCCCAAGTTACAAAACCGGAAAAAGTAGCTACCATCATGAATTTGATCATTTCCCTGCGCGTCTGTTGGGACTGCCGAGCATTGAATGCAAACAATTTGGTCAGGATAAATCCTGCAATTAATGATATAAAATAAGCAGGAAGTATGGTCGTTTCGTATGCTAAATGAAACCAGTCTTTTAGCAAAGCGCCGGCTAGTAATTGAATCAGTGCGCCCGTTCCTGCGATGAGGAAATAGGCGATTAAATCTTTGCGATTAAAGAGATCTGACTTTTTCTTCAATTAAAATAGGCTTTTAACGATGTTTGGGAATAAGCCTAATACCAATGTACCTAAGGTTGTTAAGCCTAAAGCCACTTGGTAAAGTGTGCTTATTTCTATTTTTTGAATATCTCCTTGCTTGAAATATACAGCTATAATCCCTTTGAAATAATAATAAATACCTACTGCCGACATCAATATGGCCAAGATGATTGGGTAAATGATGTTGCGATTAAATGTATCTGTAAAGACAAAGAATTTCCCCCAAAATCCAGCAGTTAATGGAATTCCAGCTAAAGACAATAGGGATACAGTAAAGCAAAATGCTAAATAGGGATTGTTCTTTGCCAAACCTTCAAATGATTGGAAATTCGATGGTTTTTCTGTTCGACCGGCTTGATATTCTGAGACCAATTTAAATACAGCAAAGGCTGTTAAGGTTGCTAATGTGTAAGCTAGCGAGTAAAATAAAATGCTTGATGTAGAGCTGGCTTGTCTCGCGGAAACTGTCAAAAGCATGTATCCGGCGTGTGAAATACTGGAATATGCCAACATACGTTTGATGCTTTGTTGGTAAACCGCCGTCACATTTCCTATCACCAAAGTTAACATGGAGATGAAGTAAAGTGGCATTACCCAGGTCGAATATAATCCGCCGAATACACCCGCGAAGATGTGATATATCGCGGCGAAACCTGCTGTTTTCACAACGGTTGACATAAACATCGTAAAGATGGTAGGTGCACCATCATAAACGTCAGGCGTCCAGAAATGGAAAGGTGCTGCGGACACTTTGAATAACATGCCGACCAACATTAATAAAACCCCTGCATAAAGGAATGATGGCATTGACTCTGGAGCCGTGTTCGCGATGACATTTGTTAAGTTTGAAATATAGAAGGTACGTGTTGCCCCATACACCAATGTCATTCCAAACAATAAAATCCCTGTTGCAAATGAACCCATCAAGAAATACTTAATGGCTGCCTCATTGGAACGTAAATTGCGTTTATCTGAACCCGTCAACACATACATAGCAACTGAAAGTATCTCAAGACCCACAAATAACATCATTAGGTGGTCAAATGACACCATGATAATCGCTCCTACCGTAGAGAATAGCATGATGGCATAGTATTCTGCGGGATGCGTATGTTCATCGTCTTGGCCAAAGGCATTCGAAAATGCCACCACAAAAAAGGCAGCTAGTTGAATGATGATGCTAAAGTTGATCGACGTATTATTAGTTCGGAACATATTGCCAAACCACAAATACTCATGATTCCAATCGGTCAACGTAATGCCAATTCCGATTGCAAGGAAAAGCATGGTGATTTGTTGGATCATTTTACGCGATAACCAAAACCCTAAAAATAGGTTACTGATTCCAAATAATGATAAAGCAATGATAGCTGTCATAATTCTGCTTAACTGTTGTTAAATTTCCGCTTAGTTTAATAATGCGACAAGTTTTTCTACACTCGCTGCACTAAAGGATAATACATATTGAGGGAATAAACCGCCCAAAATGACCAAGAGGATTAAGGGTATTAATACTAATTTTTCTCCTAACACTAAATCTTCGAAGTCCTTCGTTACTTTGGATACGTTGCCAAAGATTGATTTTTGAATCAAACGTAAGGTGTAAACGGCTCCTAAAATAATGGTGATTCCAGAAATGATTCCTAAATACATTTCTTGGTCGAAAACGCTTTTTAATAATAAAAACTCGCCAATGAAACCGTTTGTTAATGGCAAGGCTACTGAGCCTAAGCTTAACACGATAAATGCAAGCGTTAGCACATAAGACGACTGAGTAATGCCTCCTAATTGAGCTAATTCACGCGTTTTTGTACGACGTTCTATAACTTCAATCACAAAGAAAAGCCCAACTAAATTGATGCCATGTGAAAGCATTTGGTACAAGGCACCTTGGATACCATCGACGCTCAGTGTCATGATACCCGCAGCCATTAGGCCTACGTGTGCAAAGGATGAATAGGCTAATAAACGTTTCGCGTCTTTTTGTTGGATCGCTATCACAGAACCATAAATGATTCCAATAATGGATAAAATAGAGACAGTTAATCCCCATTGTGCAATTCCCAAAGGAAACATCGGGATGACTAAACGGATCATACCGTAAGTACCCATTTTCAACATGATACCGCCTAATAACATACTTCCTTGTACAGGTGAGGTTGTATAGGTGTCAGGTTGCCAAGTATGAAAAGGGAACACTGGCATTTTGATTGCAAATGCGATGAAGAACGCTAAAAACAAGAAACCTTGGTGTTCTGCACTTAAGTTGCGCGCTGTCAAATAAAGGGTTTCAATGTCGGCGGAATGCGTTTCTCCAGGTGTACGTAAATACACATAGATTAAGGCAATCAATAAAAATAGAGAGCCGAACAAGGTGTAAACGAAAAATTTGAATGTTATCGCAGTTCTGTTTTCTCCGCCATATTGCGCAGCAAGAAAGTAGATCGGTAACAGGGACGCTTCAAAAAAGAAATAAAACAAGAAAGCATCTTTCGCTAAAAAGGCACCTAACAAAGCGGTTTGCATGGCTAGAATCAATCCTAAATAGGATGCGTTTTCTGACTTATCCGAGTTGTTTGTCGAAGCAACAATAAAAGGAATTAACAAGCCTGTTAAACCAATGAGTATTCCATTGATGCCATCAATCCACAGGGTAAAGCTGATACCTGCTTCAGGAATCCAGGCTTGACTAAATTGCAAGCCGCCTGATTCAGCTGGGCATAATGCATATGCGATTGCGATGGCCTCCAAGATAGAGCCGGCTAGCGCGATTGCAAATGGTTTGCTTGGTTTTGCCAACATTAAGCCAGCTCCCAGGACCAATGGAAATAAAAGTATAAATAGTAATAACATACCTTTTTGTTCGATTTTAAATTACAAGATCCACGTGCGTAAACTCACAGCGAGAATGACAGCAATGGAAATAACCATGATGAAAATATAGTAACCAACGTTCCCTGTTTGTACGCGGCGGAACTCTGTAGAAGCATACGCAACGATTCGACCAATGCCTTCTACGATCAAATCAATGACTAAGAATTCTACGACTTGGAAACAGAAATTCCCCAACAGGGTGATTGGTTTTACAATGATCACATCATACAATTCATCGATGTAGAATTTATTGTAAATCACTTTTTGAATTCCTGAAATAGATCCATCAGCTGCAGGGACTGATTTTTGAACGCCAAACAAATAAATGGCAAAAAATGCTGGCATGAAAGCAGCAAGTAGGGGTGCCCCCATTTCTAAGCTTAGGAATGAAACTTCAGAAGCTTCACCTGTTGCGGGCAATATCGGTGCTAACCAATGTGCCAAAAATTCATTTCCGCCCGCAAAGTGTGGCAAATTAATCAAACCCCCAATAACCGACAAAAGGGCTAAAACCATCAACGGAAAAGTCATTGACAAAGGTGATTCATGCAAATGATGCGCTTGCGCTTCCGTTCCTCTGAAATCCCCAAAGAAAGTTAAAATAAATACACGGAACATGTAAAAGGACGTCAAGGCTGAGCCTACAATCGCTAAACACCACATCGCAAAATCATGATGATATAAATGTGCTAGAATTTCATCCTTTGAAAAGAAACCTGCAAACGGAGGAATACCCGCGATCGCTATGGTGCCTAATAAGAACGTGATGTACGTAATAGGCATTTTGGATTTCAAGCCACCCATTTTGCGAATATCTTGTTCATCTGACATCGCATGAATCACAGAACCTGCACCTAAGAATAAAAGTGCCTTAAAGAATGCGTGTGTCATTACATGGAAGAATGAAGCCGTGTAAGCAGACGCACCCAAGCCCATGAACATATAACCTAATTGTGATACAGTCGAATAAGCTAATACTTTCTTAATGTCATTTTGGAAAAGACCGATAGCGGCACCTAATAAGGCAGTTGCTAATCCAATCCAGCCGACAAAATGCAACACTTCAGGACTTAATTCAAAAATCACATTGGCGCGGATTACCATGTAGATACCAGCAGTAACCATGGTCGCCGCGTGAATCAAAGCCGAAACGGGAGTAGGGCCAGCCATCGCATCTGGCAACCAAGTAAATAAGGGAATTTGGGCCGATTTACCCATCGCACCAATAAACAAGCAGAAAGCAATTAAACCTACATTCTCAGGTACGTTTCCCGAAGCAATTTCCTGAAAAATGGCTTGGTAATTCGTCGTGTTGAAATTTTGGATCAATAAGAATATGCCCACTAGAAAGCCTAGATCGCCAATTCTGTTCATGATAAAGGCCTTGCGTGCCGCATCTCCATAACTGTTTTTCTGATTCCAGAAACCGATTAATAGGTAAGAGCAGAGACCTACGCCTTCCCAGCCGATAAACAATACGGTGAAGTTGGCGCCTAACACCAAGATCAACATAAAGAATACGAAGAGATTTAAAAAGGCAAAAAACTTACCAAAACCGGCATCATGTGCCATATAGCCCATCGAGTATACATGAATCAAGGTCCCAACTCCTGTAATGATCAAAAGCATTAATAGGGATAATTGGTCAACTTGGAATTCGAAGGGGATCGATAAGTTACCCACTTTGATCCATTCGGCTAGGGTGTAAATTTGTGCTTGGCCATCAAAGTTTAAAAACAATTGAAGCGAAAGCGCAAAAGCCACCAAAGGAGGAACTGTGCCTATAATACCTGCAACTGATTTGCTCAGTTTAGGAAATGCCAAACCATTAATGGCAAAGCCAAGAAACGGTAACAAGGGAATTAAATAGAATAATGACATAAGAATTCTGATGGATTGTGGCGCTTAATTAGTTTTTGATTTTATTAAGTACGCCAATATCAATACTTTGAATATTGCGGTAAATCATCACGATAATGGCAAGACCCACAGCTACTTCAGCTGCAGCGACCGCCATAATGAAGAAAACGAAAATCTGTCCAGCTGGATCAGCGTAATACGAAGAGAATGCTGCCAACAATAAGTTGACGGCATTTAACATAAGTTCAATGGCCATGAACACGATAATCGCATTGCGACGCGTCAAAACCCCTAAAATTCCGATACAAAAAAGTGCAGAACTAAATAAAATGTAATGCGTGAGCGGAATCGTACGTAATACTTCTGGAATCGATTGCATAGTTATAAATTGGAATGCATTTATGCGAGGCAAAAATACGAATTAAACTGAATTTTTAAGCCCCTAGCGTTGAAAACCTTGTAATTTAATTTCGGTTAATTTACGTTTCGTGTCCATCGGAAAATCTCCTTTCATCATCCAATCGTAGTAGGAAGGATCTGATTTTAATACCTCTAATACAGGCCGACCGATGTGCTTGCCGAAATTAAACACGGCAACTTGATTTTTGTTATAAATCATACGGTTTGCAAAATCAATTGAGTTCGATGCACTCAATTCATGCAATTTGTTAACATCATTCTGAATAGGGAAGTATTCATTGCCTTCAGAATCCTTGAGCGCAGTTTCCGCATAACGTTTTACTTGCGCATTTAATACTTCCAAAGTTGCTAATACGTCGGCTTCTGCCCCATGCGCACCTACTAATTCTTTGTCACAATAAAAACGATATGCCGCAGTTAAATTCCGAGGCTCCATCATGTGAAATATACGCTGTGCATCTACTAATTTTCTGTTTTTCATGTCGAAGTCAACTTCCGCACGGAAAAATTCTTCTACCAACATGGGCACGTCAAAGCGATTGGAATTAAAACCAGCCAAATCACAGCCTTCTAAAAAGCCTGCCAACGATTTTGCCACTTGCTTAAAATTGGGCTCATCCACCACATCTGCATCATAAATGCCATGAACTAACGATGCTTCTAACGGAATCGGGATACCTGGATTAACGCGGCGTGTCTTTATGTCAACCGTCCCGTCAATATTGGCTTTTGCAATGGATATTTCAACGATTCGATCTTTATTCACTTGTATACCTGTGGTCTCTAAATCGAAAAACGCTAATGGTTTTTTTAATTGTAATTGGTGCTCCATGGCTTATCTAAAATTAATAGGGACAAAGGTAGCTTATTATTACCTTTGTTCGATGAAATTTAGTCCAAAAGCCATTTTTTTTGATTGGGACCATACCCTTTGGGATCATGATCGAAATGCTTCCGAAGTAATTCAAGAATTATTACTAGAATTAAGCCTTGCGGATACAATTTCACATAGCTCAGCTGTGATTTGGCAAGGGTTTCAGCGAATTAATGATGCTTTGTGGGATGATTATCAGCATGGCCGGATCGATCAAAAAATATTGCGCGATACGCGTTTTGTGCGATTTTTTCAGGAATTAGGAATTCAAGGGGATGCCGCTTTGTTCTCGGATCTGTATCTTGAACGAACTCCACGGAAAACCCATCTTATCCCGGAGGCCTTTCAAGTAATCGAAACACTTTCCGCTAAATACCCCCTTTATATCTTAACGAATGGATTTGACGATATTCAACATGTGAAAATATCGGGTGTGGGCATGTCCCATTTTTTCGACCGCATCATTACCTCAGAAGTTGCAGGTTGTAAAAAACCTGCTGCACAATTTTTTGAATTTGCACTTCAACAAGCGAATTGTTTGCCTTCAGATGTCGTGATGGTAGGTGATCATCCAATCATTGATGTACAGGCTGCTGAAGCGCTTGGAATAACCGCCGTTCATTTAAATTTTCGCGCTGAACAGGTAGATGCGAAAATCCAAATTAGTCAATTGACAGAATTGCTCGACTTATTCGAATAATGACAATTGGTTATCATTTGATTTGCGATCAAATATCTTTTTGTCGCGAATGAATTTTTTGTTCTCCTCTAAGAACGCTTGAAATTGTTCAATTTGGTCGTAAAGTGGACTGAAATCGTATTGATTTAAATAATACGTTTCTTTGTAAACCGCTTTGAAGTCGGTAATCACATAGTCCAATTGTTCGATGCCTAATTTTTGCAATCCTAGCAAATAAAGGTTTTGATGGTTTTTAGCAAATCGGCCCGGTTCATAAAAGGAAGTGCTCTTTAAATCAAAGGCTATTTGATCACCTACACCGTCCACATAACCATAAATCAACGCATTTTTATAGCGAGACTCGACATAATATTGCGTTTTATACTTTTCTGGAATCAATGCTCGGGCTTGATCAATGATCCCCTCTGCGAATAATTCCTCATCTTCCCCTAATATAACTGCACGCTCAAAGTCCATGCCTTTTTGTTGGGCTTTGGTCGTTGGCTTTTTCACCCGATTAATCCTTTCAATCATTTCGATTTCATCTACAATGATTTTGCCTGCACTATCGCGGGATTGCTGCAGATAAAGCGAAAATGAATTGAGCAGGGTAGGGTATAAACGATATAACATGCGTTGGGAATTATCCGATTTGTAAGCGAGTGACAATTTCGCCTTCGATTAAATGTTTTTGTGTCAGCTCTTCTACATCTTCCAATTGCACGTTGCCGTAAAATACACCCTCGGGATAAACCACCATCGCGGGTCCTTTTCCGCAAAAATCAAGACAGCCAGCTCGTTGAATCCGAATCTTGGCCGGGTTTCCAGCAGCTGCATAGGCGGCTTTAAATGCATCAACTAACTGCATGCCATGACCTGACCCACAGCATTTTTTTGGGGCATCTTTGTCATTAGCACAAATGAACACATGTTTTTCGAAGTGCATATTAAGCTGGATTAAGTTCTAGTACGATAGGGCAATGGTCTGAATGCATGGCATCAGGTAATATGTAGGCATTAGCAATTCGCTCTTTTAGGGACTCGCTTGCCATGTGGTAATCAATACGCCATCCGAGGTTTTTCCCGCGTGCGCCTGCCCGGTAACTCCACCAAGAATAGGCATGTGCCTGATCCGGGTTGATATGTCGGAACGTATCTACAAAACCGTTTTGCACAAAGGATTCCATCCATTCCCTTTCTTCGGGTAGGAACCCGGAACTATTGGCATTTCCTTTCGGATTATGGATATCAATTGCGCGATGACAAATATTGTAATCGCCCGAAATGATTAAATGTGGAATCTCTTGACGTAGGGTTTGAATGTAATCTTGAAAATCCGAGAGCCACTCCATTTTGAAAGCTTGACGCTCATCGCCACTCGAACCGGAAGGCATGTAAACGCTCATGACCGAGAAGTTGTCGAAATCCAAGCGGATAACACGTCCTTCGAAATCGTATTTTTCAATACCACAGCCTATTTCTATATGTTTGGGCTGCAATTTTGTGAAAATCGCAACACCGGAATAACCTTTTTTTTGTGCCGAATGCCAATGGACCGAATAACCTAATTGTTCAATTTCACTCGTATCTACCTGGTCAAATTCGGCTTTTAACTCTTGAATACAAATGACATCAGCTTGTTGGTCCGCAAGCCATTGGACAAAACCTTTTTGAATAGCGGCACGAATTCCGTTGACATTATAACTGATGATTTTGTGCATAATTTAAAAAACTTCGGTTTCGAAATAATGGATGATGTGAGCTTTCAAAAGTAGGTCTTGTTCTTTTAGATTGAGTGAAGGAACTGGGGTTACTAAATTCCAATGTGGCCAGCCGGCTTCATCGAGTCCTTCGAGTTCGTAAAATCCACTGAAGCTTAATACTTTGCAAGTTGCAATGTGCATTAAATCTTGCTTTTCCTCTTTGGTGAATACGCGATGCCCGATGCCTAATTCCTGGACGCCTATCAAGAACAGGATGGACTCTAAATCACTCGGACGTTTATTGAATTGCTTTTCGAAAAAATCAAGTACATTTTCCCAGGCGGCCTGGACAAAGCCCGGTTCAAATTCGATAATTTCCATTAAGGCTGTAAGTTAACTTTGAATTTTGCAGATCCTAAAATGGCTTGATGGCCAGCTGGATTATTGCCGATTAAGACCAAATCCCCAGCAATTACATCCTTCGTAAAAGCTGTGATATTCACCCGTCCCACCCCATTGGCAAAGCCAGCTGCATTAGGGCGGGTCGCTTCGTAAAAATTGTTTTTATTTTGGTAGTCGTGGATGTCTTTGATGAGGTTTCCTATGTTTGATGAGGAACCGTCACCCGGAATAAAATAAGTGCCTACCCCTTTAAAATTCTTAATTTGGGTGTAAACGGTCTCAGAATCATTTAAACTTATGGCGGTAATTTCTAGAATTTGTTCTTCGCCTATGTGCGAAAAATTTGCCGTGATTTTAGTTGTATTGATTGTATAGGCTGGTTGCTTATCAAATTCAACGGATCCACTGAAATACCCGGATTGTTTTGGGGCATCACTAAATGAATGCTCGACGTTAATTAAAACGGCAAAAATGAAAAGGCCTAAGTATAAAAAGCTGATGGGATTTCGAAATAACGAAACCACTCCGCTGCTCAAGGGATTGGATAAAACAGAACGCCAAAATCGAAACTTGCCAGTAGTAGACTTGTTCATTTTTTCGTATTGGGTTGTTGATTTCGTTGAAAATTCAAACGTAAAATTAACATAAACAATTCATTCCTACACAACATCTACCTAAATCAATTATTTAATGGTAATTGATAGCTTCATGCTTAATTCCAATTCGAGTTTTGTATTTTTGAAAACACTTAAGTCACTTAAAGGTTTATTAGTAGATTTTTATTGTCTAAATCATCCAAATGAAGTCTTTCTCAATCCCAAGTTTATTCAGTAGTTCTTTGATTGGAGCGATCAAAGAGCAAAGACGCTTACACGATAAATTAAAGAAAGACTATCAGCCTTCTCATTTTAATTTTGGTCCTGTGGAGGTGTATTTGTCTCGTCATTTTGGTTTCTGTTATGGCGTTGAAAATGCGGTTGAGACAGCGTATAAAATTATCGAGGAGAATCCAGGAAAGAAAATTTATTTGCTCTCTGAGATGATTCATAATCCTGCTGTTAATGCCGATTTGTTGGATCGAGGCGTGTCCTTTATTCAAGATACACGGGGTGTCCAAATTGTACCTTGGGATGATTTGCATGCCTCAGACATTGTCATCGTGCCCGCTTTTGGCACCACATTGGAGATTCAAGCGAAATTAGCTTCCATTGGGATTGATACCTATGCCTACGATACCACTTGCCCTTTTGTGGAAAAGGTTTGGAATCGTGCCAGTGCCATTGGTCAAAAATCTTATTCCGTTATTGTGCATGGCAAGCCAAGTCACGAAGAGACCAAGGCTACTTTTTCACATTCGCAGTCGGTGACTCCTACCTTGGTGATTAAGGATTTCCAACAAGCGCAACAATTAGCTCCATACATTCGCAAAGAAAAGTTAGCAGATGAGTTTTACGATGAATTCGAAGGGCAGTTTTCCAAAGGTTTTAATCCTGAAACCGATTTGGAGCGCATAGGCGTTGTTAATCAAACGACTATGCTAGCGACCGATACGCAAGAAATTGTTGATTATTTGCGCGAAGAAATTATTCAATTTTACCAATTACGTCCTGATCAAATTACAGAACATTTTGCGGATACCCGGGATACGCTCTGCTATGCAACAAATGATAATCAGAGTGCTACCTATGGTTTATTAAAAGAGGAGGCGGATTTTGCGATTGTCGCCGGAGGTTATAACTCCTCCAATACGGCCCATTTGGTCGATTTATGTGCTGAAAAATTACCTACCTATTTTATTAAGTCGGCGGATAAATTAGTGAGTCCTTCGGAAATTTGGCATTACAATAACCGTCGGAAAGAAGAGGTGCAAACCCTCGATTTTATCCCTGCTAAACAGCCAGTTAAAATTTTATTGACGTGTGGGGCATCATGTCCTGACGCGGTTATGGAAGAAATTTTGCGGAAACTTGTCGCGTTTTTCCCTGGATCAGCCGATCCGGATGCGGTCATTCAAGCATGGATTGCGAACCGCAATTAGTAGCTTGAAAGGATTTTGGTAACGGCTGGCAAATAACCCTCGCCAAATAAATTCACATGTACCATCAACGGATAGAGATTATACAAGGGAATACGTTGATGAAAGTCCTTTTCAATCGGGAATGTGCGGTGATACGCTTCGTAAAATTCCGTAGGAAATCCGCCGAACATCGTTGTGAAGGCTAATTCAGCTTCCCTAAGTCCATAATAGCAACACGGGTCAACTAAGGTAATCTCCCCTTGAGCATTCACCATGGCATTGCCCGACCATAAATCGCCATGCAATAAAGCGGATGATTCATTCGGTATTAATTGGGGCAATTTTTCGTACAATCCGTTGAATTGCTCCTCCATTTCAGCCGATATTTTACGGTTGTAAATGGCAGTATCTACCTGTTTTTTTAATCGATTTTGGATGAAAAATTGCACACCATCTGCTTGCCAAGTGTTATCTTGTTTTGCTGCTCCTAAGAAATTGTCATAATCGAGACCATGTCCTTTCGTGGCGTGCTGCTGGTGTAAATGGGCTAATTTCCCACCGAAGTCGGTCCAATAATGGGCTGATTTTTCAGCGGATTGGATGCAGTCCATCATCAAATATTCCTTTTCATCTAAGGTACCCACGCCCAGAACACTTGGAACGTTGATTGCCCCTGTTTTTTTAATGAGTTGCAAGTTATTCGCTTCCGCCTCAAAAAGTCCTTGGTGTTCTCCCTGTGTCCATTTGATGAAATATTCGGATGTTCCGGTTTTCACGCGAACGGCTAGATTGAAGTTTCCGCCATAAAAAAACTGTAAATCATCAATATTTGCGCCTGCACCCATATGCTCTGTTAAAATGGCAGCGATGAATTGATATTGTTCTTGGGATTGTTGGGACATACGAAACAGCTAAAGCACAAATGTAGGAAAAGGGTGGAACTATTTTGCTTTTTTAAAGATAGGAACGGTACTGCACGGCTCCCCAAAAAAGATGCTACGAACTATTGGCCGTAGTCGATTGGTCAAAGTAACATATGCATCTAAAGGGACTGCTTCCTTGGAACATCCTTTGATGACAATTTTACCATCTTCAAATTCGCTTAAATCCATCTGCTGGATTACCTGGTCAAATAAGGTTTTTTCTAAATCGGCGAGGTCCCCAAACACGATCGTTTCTGCGTGATTTGACAAGCTTGAACTGACCAACATATACGCCCATGTCGGTATGATTGCGTCTTCGGAACAGGCAATGGCGACGTGTTTTCCGGCGTATTGCGTCCAGTCGTGTGTTTGAATAAACGTGCGAAAATCTTTTTCACGAAGGGCTAAACCCATGTATAATTGTGGTGCGATGTCGAAAAATATGCGTTCTCCTGCAGGGCGTAGGCTTTCTAAGTCGATTTGGATTAGACCACTTTGTTTGACTTTGTTGATAATCTCTTCCATGCTTACAAGGATTTAATTTTGGGTTTGGTCCCCATGAATTCTTTCAAATATTCGGGTTCTGTCAGCACGAGTGAGGCAAATTCTTGTTTGGTAAATTGCTTAAACGCATCTTTTCCCATGTTCTGTGCATGTGGGAAGGGGTGCTCCTCCGAAAAGGTGATGTGTTGATTTTCACATGCCGACTGCCATTTTAATGCTCCATTACCAAAAGCAATGGTCGGCAGTTGCAGCGTTCCAAATGAGTTTGATTCCAGTATAATAGGACTCGTTTCTGAAATTGCCTCTTTGCTTTGGGCATCAAATACCGCGGCATAAACTTCCATGCGCCTTGCGTCCAACATCGGTAATAACAAGGTATTTTCAGGTAATTTTTCCCATGCATTTGCCATTATCTGTAGCGTATGCATGGTTATGAGGGGGATATTTAATCCAAAACAAAGTCCTTTGGCCGTTGCTAGACCGATACGCAACCCTGTGTATGAGCCTGGGCCGTTTGAAACGGCAATGGCATCTAGTTGTTGAAAAGTAACCCCCGCCTCGGCACAGACCGATTCAATCAAGCGTGTTAGTTTTCTGCCATGTCCTCCTTCTTCCTGGGTTTCCCGAGTGGCTAATAATTCTCCTGATCGGTGCAGGGCTACCGAACACAAAGGTGTGGAAGTTTCAATGCTGACGATCAAACTCATAGTTTCTCTTGGCGGCTTAAGATGGATGCAAATTTAGTCGGTTTACCTAATAAATCGATGGCCATGAGAATGCTAGGGTCTTTCCGTGTCGACCAAGTATTTAACCCTTTTTGCAAATAGTAATGCATGATGATTTCCTGTTCCAATAAAGGGGTAATTTCCTTCGAATGTAACGTTAGCTCCCGAACTAGATTCGTTTTCCAGATGGAGGCTTGACTTTGCAGCAGCTGTTGGAATTCTTGATAGGCGATTTGATCACGTGTTTGTTCCAATAATTTAGTAACCTGGTTTTCTACCGGAGTTTCGTAGCTAAAATGAGATTTTGCCAACCAAGTATTAAATTGGCCTAACATGTCTTCGTCTACGGTAAAGCTTTCTGCTCCGGCAATGATGCTGTGCGAACCATGATAATCACTCGCAAATAAAAAGAACATATCCTTTGCTAATAAAGCTGAGGCGAAAGCAGATAATGGTTTTTTTTCAATGGCTTGGTCAGGTAATATGCCGCCTCCGTCAACGACTTTTCTTCCATTTTTAGTGTAAAAAACCTTGGCTGCGGAATCCTGGAATGCCTTCGCTGACCCATCTGCATTTTTGTTTTTATAGTCTAGCGCTTGAATACAACGGCCGCTTGGGATATAATATTTTGCCGTTGTAATTTTCATTTTAGTTCGGTAGGGCAAGTCGCGTGTAACCTGCACAAGGCCTTTGCCAAAACTCTTTTGCCCCATGATGACCGCGCGGTCATAGTCTTGCAAAACACCTGCCACAATTTCTGCTGCAGATGCCGTACGGTTGTTTATGAGCACCACAATGGTTGTTTCTGTGTCTATTGCTTGGTTGAGTGCTTGGTAGCTTTTGTTCCATTCTTCAACTTTCCCACGGGTTTCAACAATTTTTGCCCCCTTCGGAATGAATAAATTGCAAATATCAATCGCTTGCGTTAATAGCCCTCCTGGGTTATTGCGCAAATCCAAAATCAATTTTTGCATGCCTTGTTTTTTCAAATCAATCAAAGCGGTTTTGACCTCCTTGGTTGCGGATGCGTTGAAGTCTTCTAGCAAAATATAGCCTATTCCAGGGCGAATAATGGCCGCATTGACGACATTTTTTATTTGTACGGTTTCGCGTTTAATCGAGAAGGATTTTGGTCTATTTTGTCCTACTTGCAATACCTCGAGTTGCACGGTTGAACCGGCACTCCCTTTCATCAAAATTGCGGGATCTGTCTCGGGGGTATCGCGCAAAAGGGTCCCATTAATCCGAACAATCTGATCTCCAATGCCAAGCCCTGCATGATGCGCCGGACTGTTTTCTTCAATAAAACTGATGCGATGACTTTGGTTTATTTCAGATAAAATGATTCCAATTCCCTGGTATTTACCCGTGGTCATTTGGAGAAATTCATCTATTTCATTTTCAGGATAGTAAACGGTATAGGGATCAAAGCTCTTCAAAAGTGCTTCAATAGATGTTTCGATTGATTTTTTCGGGTCAACTTCGTCGACATAATAGGTGTTCAATTCCTTGAATACCGTTGCGTAGATGTCAAGGTTTTTAGCAATTTCAAAAAACCGATCGGCAGGTTTTGTGAAGGAGAGGAGTAAACCACCAACGAGCAAAATGCCAAGTAGGTACTTCTTGGTCGGTTTGATATTTATTCGCATGATGCCGGTAAACTTAGTTCTTTTAAAATTCCGATGACCCTTTTTTCGATTTTAGCATAAGGTTCAATCACAGAACCAATATAAACAAAACCTAAGTAATCTGGTAATTTTTGAAATTCAGGTCCGACGAAATGTGGCTTGTTTAGTCGGTAAGCTTCTCGAATACGTCGCTTCAAGAGATTGCGATCAACAGCTTTCTTAAATTTACGTTTAGGAACCGAGATGATTATTTGGGGTGCGGGGAGATTTGTTGCCGAATTGGTCTTATACAAAACTCGAAAAGGATAGACAAAACGTTGAGAAACGCTTGTGCTATCCTTTTGGAATAACGAATCGATTACCTTGATTTGAGTTAATCGTTCGGATTTAGGGAAACTGAAATTCATGGCATGATTACTTATGGGATAAGTAAATGGCCTAAATCAGCTTTAACTAAATTATGGCTTATTTACCTCTTTTCTCGTCAGAAACAGACAACTTATGGCGACCTTTCGCGCGACGTGCTGTTAACACACGACGACCGTTTGCAGTAGACATACGCTCACGGAATCCGTGCTTGTTCTTTCTTTTACGTACTGAGGGTTGGA
>JACCDI010684735.1_pt1 | contig 29460 bp, 31 predicted proteins | sample 7442791 | NCBI WGS metagenome assembly JACCDI01 (sample SAMN15323434, study PRJNA562643) | freshwater metagenome | isolation source: river surface water | place: USA:Blue River Watershed | collected 2017-08-15
TCAATTTTTCCCAGATCAAGAAAACGGACATCCACATTCCGTTTTGCCATCTTGGTCGTTAGCACATCACGCACTTGGCCGAGTTGAAATTCACTGTCGGCGTAGGCTGTTAGCTCATGTTCTTTTTGCTCGACGCGAGCGTCGCTGCCTTTAAAATCAAAGCGCGTAGTAATTTCTTTATTGGCTTGATCAACGGCGTTTTTAACTTCAACCTGATCTGCTTCGGATACAACGTCAAATGATGGCATGGGGTGATCCTCCTGAATGCCGCATATTTTAGCCGAAAATTTTTACGCCGCAGCCCGACGGTATAATCGGGCGGCTATGAATACCGCCTCTCCACAGGTCGCAACGATCGCTAATCACTGGCCGCTTCAGGCCTTAAACACCTTTGGTATCGCCGCCACCGCGCGCGCTTATCTGCGGGTGTTGTCGTCAGCGGATCTGCAAGCTGTTCGCGCTAATCCTGCTTTATCGACATTGCCGCGCTTAGTGCTGGGTGGCGGAAGTAATCTTATTTTGAGCGGCGACTTTGATGGCTTGGTACTGCATCTAGCCAATCAAGGAAAAAGGATAGTGGGTGCGGATGACATTCACATTATCGTAAGCGCTCAAGCGGGGGAGAATTGGCATGAGTTTGTGCAATGGACACTTGCGCAGAATTTACCTGGATTAGAAAATCTTTCATTAATACCCGGTAGTGTCGGCGCAGCACCCATACAAAATATTGGTGCGTATGGAAGTGAGCTGAAAGATTTTTTTCATTCGCTGACCTATTTTGATTTTTCAACTGGTGAGATCTGCGTGCTTGATCGTGAAGCGTGCCGTTTTGCGTATCGCGATAGTATTTTTAAGCAAGAGTTGCGTGATCGCGCGGTGATACTAGAAGTTAGTTTTACGCTGCCAAAGCAGTGGCAGCCTAATCTGAGTTATGCCGAATTAGAGCGTGAGCTAACAACGAGTGGAGTAGTGGCACCGACTGCGAGTGATATTTCGGAGGCTGTGATTGCGATTCGTCGCCGTAAATTACCAGATCCATCAGTCATCGGTAACGCAGGAAGTTTTTTTAAAAATCCCGTTGTTTCAAAAGAAGCGCATGCCGTGCTGCTGGAAAAATATCCCCAACTAGTAAGTTATCTTCAGCCTGACGGTAGCGTCAAGCTGGCGGCAGGCTGGATGATTGATCAGTGCGGCTGGAAGGGTAAATCCTTGGGTGCTGCAGGTGTTCATGAAAAGCAAGCGCTTGTCCTTATTAATCGAGGTGGCGCGAGTGGTGCAGATGTGTTGAAGTTGGCGCGAGCGATACAAGAGGATGTGCGGCAGCGCTTTGGTGTGACACTAGAGATCGAACCGGTACTCGTCTAAAAAAAATCCCGGTCTGGCCGGGATTTTTTAGTGCTATTAACTAAGTATGGTCAATTAAGTATCGTCAGAGCTGTGCGATTAACCAAAGTGACAAACATAATCGACTGGTTCGGCCACCTCGATTTCAAAACTTGAATTACCCGGCACGCTAAAACTCTGCCCGCCTTCATAGGTTTTCCAGTCAGCGTCGCCTTTAACGCGCGCTCTGCATTTACCTGCAGTGATTTCCATAATTTCAGGAACACCGGTAGTAAATACTAGTGTCGATGGCAAAATCACGCCCACTGATTTTTTGCTTCCATCAGCAAGAATAACGGTATGCGAAATGCATTTGCCATCAAAGAAAATATTTGATTTTTTAACGACCGACGCATGGTCGAATTGAGTACTCATACTAATCCTCGTAATTTATAAGTTTATTTTTTGCGTTATTTTCCACGTTTAATGCGTGCATTCGCAGCGATACGCATACGTAAGGCATTCAATTTAATGAAGCCGCCGGCATCGGCTTGATCGTACGCGCCACCGTCTTCATCAAAGGTAGCGATAGTCTGATCAAACAGCGAATCCGTTTTTGAATCGCGAGAAACTACGATCACATTCCCTTTGTATAGTTTGATACGAACCCAGCCATTCACATTTTTTTGCGTGTGATCGATCAGGGTTTGCAGCGCTACACGCTCAGGTGACCACCAGTAGCCGTTATAAATCAGCGAGGCATAACGTGGCATTAAATCATCTTTAAGATGGGCGACTTCGCGATCCAGGGTGATGGATTCAATCGCACGGTGTGCGCGCAGCATGATGGTGCCACCGGGAGTTTCATAGCAGCCGCGCGATTTCATACCGACGTAGCGATTTTCTACTAGGTCAAGTCGACCAATGCCGTGCTTGCCGCCGAGTCGATTCAATTCGGTGAGTACGGCCGCAGGTGAAAGCTGTTTACCATTTAAGCCAACGATATCGCCATGCTCAAATTCAACGTCCAGATACTCCGCTGCGTCGGGTGCGGCTTCGGGGCTAACGGTCCAACGCCACATCGCTTCTTCAGCCTCAGCGCCCGGATTTTCAAGATGACGACCCTCAAAGCTGATGTGCAACAAGTTGGCATCCATGGAGTAGGGTGCGCCGCCTTTTTTGTGCTTCATGTCGATATCGATACCGGCATCTTCGGCATACTTGAGTAATTTTTCGCGCGAGAGCAAATCCCATTCGCGCCATGGAGCAATGATTTTTACATTCGGCATGAGTGCATACGCACCCAATTCAAAACGAACTTGATCATTACCTTTGCCGGTCGCGCCATGCGAAATAGCATCGGCGCCTGTTTCACGGGCGATATCGATTAATCGTTTGGCGATCAGTGGGCGGGCAATCGATGTGCCGAGCAAGTATTCACCTTCGTATACGGTGTTAGCACGAAACATAGGAAAGACAAAATCACGCACAAATTCTTCGCGCAAATCATCGATATAAATATTTTTTGGATTGATGCCGAACTTCAGCGCTTTTGCACGCGCGGGTTCTAGCTCTTCACCTTGGCCCAGATCGGCTGTGAAGGTCACGATTTCGCAGTGATAATTATCTTGTAGCCACTTGAGAATGACCGAGGTATCCAGTCCGCCAGAATAGGCGAGGACGACTTTTTTGATGTCGCTCATTTGCTTACTTTCCTTGATTTTCAAACGAATTAGAGAAAACTTAGTTACTACGAATTTTTTGCTAGTCAGTTGTCAGTGCGTAGCGGAGTTAAACAAAGCGCTTCACTATTTTTATACTCGGCCAAGTACTAAATATTCGAGCAAGGCTTTTTGTACATGCAGGCGATTTTCAGCTTCTTCCCAAACCACCGATTGCGGACCATCGATCACCTCGGCTGACACTTCCTCGCCTCGATGCGCGGGTAAGCAATGCATGAACAAAGCCTCTTTGTTAGCACGCTTCATTTTGGCGGCATCAACGATCCATCCATCAAAGGCTTTTAGTCGCGCAGCGTTTTCTTGTTCGTACCCCATGCTGGTCCACACATCGGTCGTGACTAAATCGGCACCTTCGCACGCATCGGACGGGTCTTTAAATACTGTGTAGCGTTGGTTGGCTGGTGATACCAGGGCAGGGTTGATGTCGTAGCCAGCAGGCGTCGATACGTTGACATGAAAGCCAAACACTTCCGCCGCTTGCAACCATGAGTACAACATGTTGTTAGCATCACCGACCCAAGCAACAGTTTTGCCAGTAATCGAGCCACGATGCTCAATATAAGTAAACACATCGGCAAACACCTGACAGGGATGATGTTCGTTAGTTAAGCCATTAATGACGGGCACGCGTGAGTTGCGCGAAAAGCGATCAATGATTTCTTGCCCAAAGGTGCGGATCATAATGATGTCGCACATGCGTGACATAACCTGTGCCGCATCTTCGACGGGTTCGCCACGGCCCAACTGGCTGTCGCGCGTATTCAGATAGATGGCTGCGCCCCCCAGCTGGTGCATGCCTGCCTCAAACGACAAGCGGGTACGTGTGGAGTTTTTTTCGAACACCATCACGAGCGTACGATCCAACAGCGGATGGTAGGGCTCGTAGTTCTTGAATTTGCGCTTGATGATCTTCGTGCGTTCGATGAGGTACTCATACTCATCAAGCGAGAAGTCAGCAAACTGCAGATAGTGTTTGATTGCCATAAATGAAAAACGGCGGCTCCGGGCTGGAAGCCACCGTATCGTTTTAACTCATTGGATTATAAGGGGTTTCAGCCATTCTGGGCAGTCTCCCCAGAGCCTCAATACAATTTCTGTGAGGCTTCGTGCAACAACTGTCGGTAGAGGTCGTGGCGCACAGGGTTGATTTGTCCCGATTTCACCGCCGCCAGTAGGGCGCAATCGGGTTCGTTAACATGGTGACAGTTATAAAAGCGGCAAAGTCCCAGATGCGCTTCGAATTCTGGGAAGGCGCGCTCCAGCATGCCCTCGCTCAAATGATACAGACCAAATTCCTGAAATCCTGGGGAATCGATAATGCTGCTGTTTTCATCCAGTGCCAACAGACGGGTGAACGTGGTGGTGTGTTTGCCGCTATCTAAACGTTGCGAAATTTCAGTGACTGCCATGTCGGCATCGGGTACGAGCAAATTTACTAGCGACGATTTACCCATTCCTGATTGACCGATCAATATGGTCGATTGCCCGGTCAGCAGAGGTAAAAGTTGCGCGCGCGTTTGTTCAGGGTGTAGACGAGCACTCATTTCATGGACGGGATAACCTAACCCAGCGTAGAGCTTTAAGCGATCGCGTGCTGCATGTAAACGCGGTTCAAGATCAATTTTATTGAGTAGTAAATGCGCTGCTATACCCGTGGCATTCGCTGCCACTAATGCACGTGAAATCAGATCATCACTAAATCCGGGTTCAGTGGCAACGACGATGAATAACTGGCTAACGTTGGCGGCTAATAATTTGGATTTGTACTGGTCTGAGCGATACAGCAGAGTTGTGCGAGGGAGAATTTCTTCGATCACGCCCTGATCCGGCGAGGTTTCTTTGAAACGCACTCGATCACCCGTGGCGATATCGCTTTTTTTACCACGCGTCACACATAGATACAGCTTACCTTCCGACTGAGCTAAATAGTGTCGGCCATGTGCAGCAATGATCAGACCGTTATGCTCGGTCATGAATTAACTGAAGTGATGAACAAACACATCATCAATTTTGGCAGCGCAGATGAAATCATTTTCAGAGATACCACCCTTGCCATTGTTGACTGAATGGGTGCTGTAATGAACCGTGCAGTAGTTGTACCCAACTACTAATTCAGGATGATGGTCTTGCTCATGGATGAGAGTGGCGATGGCATTCACAAACGCCATCGTCTGGTGATAATCAGTGAATCGAAACCGACGAACGAGTTGGTCTTGCATTTGCGCCCACTCTGGTAAAAAAGTAAGCGCTTGCGTAATGCGTTCAGGCGTGGCCGACTGCTCCAGATGACGGCAAGATTGCTGTAGCAGTTCGGCCCTATTCATGCGGTCATCAGCTAGCTAGCAATCGCTGAATACGCGCGCTGGCAGGTGGGTGAGAATCGTAAAACGCAGAATGAAGCGGGTCAGGCGTAAGCGTCGAGGCATTGTCTTCATACAGTTTTACCAAAGCCGACACCAGATCTTGAGAATTACTATGCTTTGCAGCGAAGGCATCGGCTTCAAATTCATTTTTGCGCGATGTCAGCGACAGTAGCGGCGAAAAAAGAAAGGTGAATACCGGTAGGGCGAACATAAACAAAATTAGCGCCATCGCATCATTACTCGCATCCATCATGGGCAGTACACCCAAGCCCAGATAAAACCACGTTTGATTTTTCAAATATCCCAGTAGCGCTAAAAAGCCTAGTGAGATGATGAACATGATGGCTATGCGTTTGATCACGTGATTCAGCTTAAAGTGACCCAACTCGTGTGCGAGTACCGCTTCGATTTCATTCGGCGCCAGACGTGATAGCAAGGTATCAAAAAAAACGATGCGTTTTGCGGAGCCAAAGCCAGAAAAATAGGCGTTGCCATGAGCGCTGCGGCGCGAGCCATCCATGACGAATAAACCTTTGCTGGCAAAACCAACGCGCTGCATCAATCCTTCAATGCGGCTCTTTAAGCTCTCGTCAGCCAACGGTGTAAATTTATTAAACAAGGGTGCGATCAAATTTTGATACAGACCCAGCATGAGTATTTGAAATCCACACCAAATCAGCCAGGCATACAACCACCACAAAGATCCTGCTTGTTCCATGACTGTTAATGTGACCCAAAGAAGCGGTAGACCAATCAGAGCGCCGATCAGTGTGTGTTTGATCATGTCGGAAAAAAACAGGCCGGGGGTCATTTTATTAAAGCCGAATTTTTCTTCCAAACGAAATTGTTTGTAGTAATCCAGTGGCAGATCAATGATTTCTGAAATGATAGCAACGGCAGCGATCAAGCCAATTTGGTACACCATGCCCGGGCCAGTAAAACTGATCAGATTGATTGACAGCCATTGCAAGCCGCCGAGCAGCGTGAAGCCTATTAGTACAGCAGCATTCACCACCAACAGCACCAGCTTGAGCTGCGTCTTGGCAATCGTGTAATCAGCCGCCTTTTGATGAGCAGCTAAAGGAATTTTTTGTGCAAATTGCTCAGGTACTGACGCGCGATGTTGCGCGACATAGCGGATGTGGCGCGTTGACAGCCACATTTTGACCATTAGCGTTGCCAGCACAAAGGCAGCAAAAAGCAGGGAGAAGCTTTGTGGATCCATGTGAGAAAATAGTAACTATTGTTTAAAAACAGATTAAACCACTTAGGATGTAGATTATGTCACAAGCACCAGAAGTCGATAGCGGGGCAGTCGGCTTAGTAAAACCTTCTGCACCCAATGAAATGAATTTGGTCTGGATCGATATGGAAATGACCGGTCTCAACCCTGATACCGATCGGGTTATTGAGTTGGCCGCGATTGTGACGGATGCGGAACTGAATGTCCTGGCCGAAGGGCCAGTTTTTACGATTCATCAGTCCGATCACGTGTTAGATGGCATGGATGCGTGGAACAAAGGGACGCATGGCCGTTCTGGCTTGATTGATAGGGTTAAGGCATCCACGACGACGGAAGAACAAGCATCGGTTGCCATGATTGAATTTTTAAAAGCCTATGTCCCGGCCGGTAAATCGCCTATGTGTGGCAATTCAATTTGTCAGGATCGCCGCTTTATGGCGCGCCACATGCCGACCTTGGAAGAGTTTTTCCATTATCGAAATATTGATGTCTCTACGCTCAAAGAATTATGCCGGCGCTGGAAGCCTGAATTAATTGCTGGTTTTAAAAAACATCAACTGCACACAGCATTAGCGGATATTCGTGAGTCAGTCGAAGAACTGCGGTATTACCGCGAGCATTTTATAAGCGTGTAAATGATAGACAAGAGTAAAATTTTTTTATGGATGTGATGTCGCTATGTTAAAGCTTAGAAAATCCGAAGATCGTGGTATTGCCAATCATGGTTGGCTCAAGAGTTATCACTCGTTTTCATTCGCCAGTTATTACGATCCGCAATACACGGGCTGGGGAAATCTGTTGGTGATTAATGAGGATAGAGTTGCACCCGGCCGAGGTTTTGGAAAACATGGTCACCAAAATATGGAGATCATTAGCTATGTTCTCTCGGGTGAGTTAGCGCACCAAGACAGCATGGGGAATGTGAAAAGTATTCCACCGGGTGATGTGCAACGTATGAGTGCGGGCACAGGTGTGATGCATAGTGAGTTCAATCATGCGCCAGACCAAACGACGCATTTTTTACAAATATGGATACAGCCGAATGTTGCCAACATTCCGCCAAGCTATGAGCAAAAGACGATTCCAGCGATTGCTAAAGAAGGTAGCTTGAAGTTGATCGCGTCGCCGGATGGTGCGGGAGATTCCGTTGTCATACATGCGGACGCCAAACTGTATGCCGGTTTATTCGATGGCGATCAGCAAACACAGTTAGCGCTGGATCCTAAGCGCAAAGCCTATGTTCATTTGATCAAAGGTGATCTTGAGGTTAATGGAGAAAAATTGACGACAGGTGACGCGCTGATGATTGAAAAAGAACATCAACTGCATCTCACTCAGGGCCATCAAGCCGAAGTATTGGTATTTGACTTGGCACCCTGAGCAGTGATGATTTAGGTCGAGTTCAACGTTATCAGTGCAAATTTGCTTTGCGTCGTTGTAGCCAAAACCTATGTATCTGTGGGATAGAGGCTTCAATCTCAACGGCGAGTTTGTGACATTTAGCCGGGTCATCGATCTGGCTAATTTCATCATCACCAATCTCCTCCGCGCCTAGCAAATGTATGGCACGCAGTAATTCTCCTTGTGGTGATTGCAGAAGCAAATCCCAGGTCTCGTCGCGTAGTGACATGCCTTCAACAAATCCCCAAGCCCAAGCTTCTGCGTCGAGTATAGATTGACCTTTCCATTGGTGTTCGCAAAACAGCGGCTCGAAATCATTCGGTGCGACTTCAAAGGTGAGCTTAATGTCTTCCAACGTGCGGAATATCAATTGCTCAATATGCTTGGCTTGTTCCGGATTACGAAATTTCGGCCTATCCTCAGGCTCAGGACCCCAGACCCGTGGTAACCACTCATCAGGTCGTATGGCATCAGGGCCGAGCGCGATACACGTAAGGAAGCCGTGTAAAGCGTCCATAGTCATCGCTTCGTCGCTGCATCGGTCGGATAACAGGAAGCGGTCAAGTTCGTCGAACTCTTGTTCTGATAATAACTGTTCGTTGGACATGAGACTCTCGAAAGAAGGAATAGAGAATAGTGTAACCGCTTGAGACGCAGACCATCGGTTTGTCATTGGATTCATACTATTCAGACTACAATCGCTCGTATGAATTCAACTCCTGAATATACCTTTGCAGGTCTCGGTCCAGATACCGTGCTGGATGCTCTTGACACGCTGGGCCTGCAGAGTGATGGCCGCTTGCTTGCATTGAACAGCTATGAAAACCGCGTCTATCAAGTGGGTGTGGATCAGGGCGCACCTATCATCGTCAAATTTTATCGTCCGAATCGCTGGAGCGACGAAGCCATCATTGAAGAACATCAATTTTGTGCTGAGTTAGTTGCTGATGAAATACCCGTTGTTGCGCCAATGATCGTGCAGGATGAAATGCTGCATCGATATCAAGGTTATCGCTTCGCCGTTTTTGTTCGTCAAGGTGGACGAACGCCTGAATTAGATCAACCCGGTCGACTGGAATGGATAGGTCGTTTCATGGGACGCATTCACGCAACTGGTGCGAGAAAACAGTATGTTCATCGAGAAAATTTAGATCGAGCGAGCTTTGGTGAGCGTCCTCGAGCTTGGTTGTTAGCGCATGATTTCATTCCACAAGAATTACGTCAGAGTTGGATCAGTATTACTGAGCAAGCTTTGCAAGGCGTGCGCCATTGCTATGAGCGGGCAGGTGATATCCGTCTTTTGCGGCTGCATGGTGATTGTCATACCGGTAATTTACTGTGGACCGATCAGGGACCACATTTTGTTGATTTTGATGACAGTCGAATGGGCCCCGCCATTCAAGATCTTTGGATGCTCCTCTCGGGCGACAGAGCTGAGATGAGTCGGCAGTTGAGCGATGTGTTGGCGGGTTATGAGAGTTTTTTTGAATTTGATCAGCGAGAATTATATTTGTTAGAAGCGCTGCGCACGCTTAGGTTATTGCATTACTCGGCATGGTTAGCCATGCGCTGGGAGGACCCAGCCTTTCCTATGGCTTTCCCATGGTTTAATACAGTACGTTATTGGCAAGATCGTATTCTCGAGTTGCGGGAGCAAGTCGCCTTGATGGATGAACCTCCTCTCAGGCCAATTTGATCGAGGTCAATTTTTTTACAGTGCGCTTTGTTAGAGTCATGTCAATTGAAATCACTCTGGGGAGCTGTTATGTTTAAAAAAATTCTTGTGCCAACTGATGGATCACCTATCTCTGAAAAATCAGCTACGGCAGCGATAGAGTTTGCAGCCATAAACAAGTCTAGTATTGTCGTATTGTCGGTGGCGCAGTCGTATCCCTATATGCTCATGCCGGAAGCTGGCGCCATGCTGGATTTATCGATATACGAAGAAGCGCAAGATCAAGCAGCGCAAGCGAATGCGAATAAGATCAAAAGTCTGGCCGAGAACGCCAAGGTCGATTTTGAAATTGTTGTTACGCGCGGAATTCATCCTTACGAAGAAATCATTACAACTGCCAATGAAAAAAAATGCGATGTTATTTGGATTGCATCGCACGGCCGTCGGGGTCTCGACAAACTGTTATTAGGCAGTGAAACTCAGCGCGTATTGGCGCACTCGCTACTACCGGTCGTGGTGTACCGCTAGTGACTTATTTAGTGCGTCATGAGTACCGGTATCGTCATTGATAATAGGATTTCGCGGGTTGCGCCGCCGAGGACCATTTCGCGAAAGCGAGTGTGACCATAACCACCCATCACAATTAAATCCATAGTTTCATCGGCGCAGTACGAGAGTAAAGCTTCGCCTTCGTTAACACGTGTGTCACGACAGATAACATTCACGTTGATGCCGTGACGCGATAAGTACAGCGCGATATCAGCCCCCGGTTGTTCGCCATGTGTTTCCGGAGTCACCGTGGGATTAAAGATCACGATATCTGTACGGCTGCTGCGCTTGAGCAGTGGTAGTGCATTCATGATGGCTCGAGTAGCTGTCATGCTGGCATCCCAAGCAACGGCTATCTTCTTTGGTAAGCCACTGAATTTACGCGTATGCGGCATGATCAATACGGGGCGCACGCAGTTCATCACTACCGATTCTGGAAAATCCGCCATCACTCCGGGGACTCCACACGCTGGATCAAATTGGCCTATTACGACTAAATCAGCATAGCGTGCCTGCTGAGTTAATCCATTGACGGCATCATCATCCATCAACCGTGTTTCATCTGACGTTACGTTAGTCTCTTTAATCACGCTAGTAAAATTCTCTAAACTTTGCTCAGCATATGTACGTAGTTTTTGTAAATGATGATCAAAAGCGGGATCATGCTGATTGAATGCGCTTTCCTCAAAAACCAAATGAGAAATGCCTGTCATAGCTGTTCCGATTAGGTGTGCATGTTCATCGTCGGCGATAGCTGCGGCTAGGCGTATACGCTCGAGCGACTGAGCGGTTTGGTCAACATGCACCACTATGGATTTGTACGACATAAAGACTTCCTTGTTATTTGTAAATGATAAGAAAGATGGTGAAAGAGATGCCGAGCGACGAACTAACTATAGTTGACTAGAAAATTAAACTGAGTAAGCAGCGCTCAAATGGTAGAGGAGAATAAGGATGTGATGTTTCTTAAAATTTGACTCAAGTCAAATATCATCTAAGGAGATGCACGTTGATCGTTATTGGGGGTGGCGCATGCGTAGATAAAGATGAACGCTCGGCCAGTTTTGATTTAAGTCAAGGTAATTGCCGAGTAGCCTAACTAGACTCGGCCCGACCTAAGAACTGCGCTCACGTTAGACGCGCGGAAGGTGCGGAGCCAAAAAAGATGTCTACATTACTAACAACTCTCCCGAATGCTCAGCAGGTGGAGTTTGACGCCAGCTTGATTAGCCGCCTATCTCAAAGCGGCCCACGCTATACCTCGTATCCCACCGCCGACCGATTCAACGCTGATTTCACTTATCGTGATTATCAACAAGCGGTCAGTCATGTGCGTTCTCGTGGAGGTCATCATCCTTTATCGCTCTACATACACATTCCTTTTTGCGATACGGTTTGTTATTACTGTGGCTGTAACAAGATAGTCACTAAAAATAGAGAAAAAGCAGCTATCTATCTGGACTACCTTAAAAAAGAAATAGCAATGCAGGGAAAGCTATTCGCTGGCATTAATCATATTGAGCAACTGCATTTTGGTGGTGGTACTCCGACGTATTTATCGGATGAGCAGATGCAGGATTTGATGGAGCACATACGGCGTTGGTTTCAGATGTCCGATGACGAAACCGGTGAATACTCGATTGAAGTTGATCCACGTAGTGTGAGCCCTGATCGCATTCATCAATTGCGTCTTCAAGGATTTAACCGACTTAGTTTGGGCGTGCAAGACTTTGATCCCGATGTACAAAAAGCAGTCAATCGATTACAGCCAGAGCAACAAACCTTAGATGTCATTCACGCTGCACGAGTCGCGAAATTTCGCTCAATTAGTATTGATCTGATCTATGGCTTACCCAAGCAGACGATGGCAACGATGGAGCAAACGCTGGCGCAAGTGATAGACGCTAATCCAGATCGTATCGCTGTCTATCACTATGCTCATCTGCCACATTTATTTAAGCCACAACGACGTATCAATGAAAAGGATCTACCTAGTTCAGATACAAAGCTTGATATGCTGGCGCTGTGTATTAAGAAACTCAATCAGGCAGGCTACGTTTATATCGGTATGGATCATTTCGCCAAGCCCGATGATGAGCTCGCTGTAGCGCAGCGTCACGGTCGCTTACATAGAAATTTTCAAGGGTATTCAACCCATGCCGAAGCTGACTTAGTTGCCTGCGGTGTTTCAGCGATCAGCTCGGTAGGATTATCCTATAGCCAGAATGTAAAAACGCTGGATGAGTATTACGCATCGCTAGATAAGGATCAGCTTCCAATTGCGCGTGGCTATAAGTTGACTATGGATGATTTAATTCGACGCTTCATCATCCAAATGCTGATGTGTAATTTTGAATTATCAGTAAGCTCGCTGGAGCAAGCCTTTCCTATTACCTTTAATGACTATTTTTCATCCGAGCTGGAACAATTACATGAATTCGCAGATATGGGTTTGCTGACCTTTGATGATGATTGGATAAGCGTAACCCTGCGCGGGCGTCTGCTGATACGAAATATCTGCATGGCCTTCGATCATCATCTGCAGCAAGCGCGGAGGTTACAATCGGAGACAACGCGTTATTCTCAGACTATCTGATCCTCTGATGTGAATCTACTTTCACTAGTCCCCATTTTTCTTATCGGCCTTTTAGGTGGCGTGCATTGCGTAGGAATGTGCGGCGGTATCGTCGGCGCATTTTCTGTTGCAGGCCCTCCTGCGAAGGCTTTTCCTATTGCGGTTGTTACCGAGACGCGCTCAGTAGCTTTTCCACCTGAGGGGAGTTTGCGCGTATTGGCGTTTAATCTGGGTCGTATAGCCAGCTACATGGTAGCGGGTGCAGTAGCCGGTTTGTTAGGCAGTATCCCAGCGCTGATTCATATAACGACTCTGCAAAGCATAGGCTACTGGTTGGCGAATGTGCTGTTGATTGCACTCGGTCTCACACTCATGAATCTCTGGCATGGCTTAGCGCGCGTTGAGTCCCTGGGGTTATGGATGTGGCGTAGGGTGCAGCCTTTGATTAGTCGTTTTCTTCCAGTTGAAACGATGTGGCAGGCAGCTGCCTTGGGGAGCCTGTGGGGTTGGGTTCCTTGTGGCATGGTGTATAGCGTATTGATGACGGCGCTGCTTACTGGCTCTGCAATGAATGGAGCATTGGTCATGTTGGCGTTTGGTTTGGGAACACTGCCTTTGTTATTTTCCATGGGATTGTTGGGTACACGCTTGCAAGCGAATTTACAAAAGCCGTCTGTCAGGATAATCGCCGGCTTAGTGGTATTGAGCTTTGGAGTATTAGGTATGTTTCGACTATCGACGGGACTATCGCATGGCTGGTTAGATGCTGTATGCATTACGCCCTCGATAAACCGATGAACTGATGAGCCGTGCAGCTATGAAATCATCGACACCTTGCTTTCACTGTGGTCTACCGGTACCTGAGGGTAGTCACTGGTATGTGCACGTGGATGGCATCGACCAGCCGATGTGTTGTCCAGGATGTCAGGCGGTTGCGCAAGCGATTGTTGATTCAGGGCTGACGACTTACTACAGCAGTCGCCAACAATTACCCGAAGGCGTTGCCGCACCGCTGCCAGAAGCATTGAGTTTGTATGACAGTCCTGAATTAGCCGCGCAATTTACTAATGATGCAGGCGTTGCTGAAGCGATGTTATCCGTCGAAGGCATACGCTGTTCCGCATGTGTTTGGCTGATTGAAAAAAGATTATCGCAAGTACCAGGATTAAAGAGCGCGAATCTGAATGTGGCGACCGAAAAGCTGCAAGTGACATGGGATGCCGCGCTATCCAAACCCAGCGACATTATTCGTGCGGTGCGCGAAGTAGGGTATGTGGCTTATCCGTTTGATCCGGTTCAGCATGGTGAGTTACTGCGTAAGAATACGCGCACACTGTTTAAGCGACTATTTGTTGCAGGTCTGTCGATGATGCAGGTCATGATGTATGCCGTACCGGTTTACTTAGCCGATGCCGGAAGCATAGAGTCCGATTTAGAACAATTGATGCGATGGGCAAGTTTGCTACTAACGCTGCCTGCGGTGATGTATTCAGCGCAGCCATTTTTTCGTGGCGCGTGGACTGACATAAAAGTGCGCACACCGGGTATGGATGTACCGGTTGCTTTAGGTATTGCAGCGGGTTTTGTGGGCAGTGCGTGGTCCACCATCACAGGGGTTGGTGACGTTTATTTTGATTCCGTCACCATGTTCATTTTTTTATTGCTGACGAGTCGTTATGTGGAACTGGTAGCACGCCGACGTGCGGCTGCTTCGTTAGAAAAACTTCAATACGCGTTGCCGGAATCGGCTCATCTGATGGTGGCTTTCCCATCGAGTCGAAACACGACCATGGTTGCGGCATCCACCTTACGTGCGGGGGACGTCATACTTAGTAAGCCCGGCGAAGCGATTGCTGTCGATAGCGTTATCGTCGATGGAGAAACCACGATCGATCTTTCTTTACTTACAGGTGAAAGTCACCCGCAGGCTAGACGCATTGGTGAATCCGTAGCAAGCGGCGCGGTGAATATTAGTCAGCCGGTGATACTGCGGGTAGAAAAAGTCGCCAGAGACAGTACCTTGGCGGCATTGATTCGTTTGATTGAAAGCGCAGGACAAGGTAAGCCAACCATTGCGCAGTGGGCCGATCGTGTGGCGGCGTGGTTCGTTGGCGCTCTTTTGATTTTTGCGTTAGCTGTGTTGATCTTTTGGAGCTGGCATGACGCAGCACGTGCATGGCCCATTGCTATTGCAGTGCTAGTGGTGTCTTGTCCGTGTGCTTTATCACTCGCGACACCGTCGGCACTCGCCGCAGTGACTGATCGATTACTTAGGCAAGGTGTGCTCGTAATACAGCCGCATGTGATCGAGACACTGTATCGCACCACGCATGTGGTCTTGGATAAAACAGGTACGCTGACTGAAGGAAGACCGCAGCTAAGACAAACGACTATGTTGGGTGAGGCAAGTCGCGAACAGGTATTACACATTGCTGCCGCACTTGAGGCGGGTAGCGCGCATCCTTTATCGCGCGCTTTGGTGGAAGCCGCAGATCAATTGTCGGCGACGGATGTCGCCGTCGAAACGATTACGCATCATGTAGGGCAGGGCTTAGAGGGAAAGATCGCTGGCGAGCTTTACCGTATTGGCAGTCATGCTTTTGTTTCTGCACTCTCAGGTGTAGCAGTCGTTGCAGATGAACCGCACGACATGACATGTATTTATTTAGGTAAGGCATCGGCTTGGTTAGCGCGTTTTGATCTGTCTGATGCTTTGAAATCAGATGCTCAGAATGTGATTAATTATTTTCAGTTACAGGGTAAGCAAGTGATTTTGCTTTCAGGAGATGCTCCTTCCATTGTTCGCCGTATCGCTGAGTCACTTGGTATAAACAATGCACATGGCGGCATGCTGCCACAGCAAAAATTAGCATTCGTTCAGCAACTGCAAAGCCAAGGTGCACGCGTGCTGATGGTGGGTGATGGTATCAATGATGCTGCAGTGTTACGTGCTGCCGATGTCTCATTTGCTATGGGATCGGGAGCGGCGCTAGCGCAGTCGCATGCCGATGCTGTGTTGTTGTCTGCCAGTCTTTCATCGGTGATTGATGCAGCAGAAGCTGCAACGGCGTGCATGAAGGTGATTCGACAAAACTTAGCGTGGGCCACCATCTACAATCTGGTGGCCATACCCGCAGCTGCATTTGGCTTGCTCGTGCCATGGATGGCGGGATTAGGTATGTCGTTGAGTTCGGCGGGCGTCGTGTTAAATGCGCTGCGCCTTGAGCGGCTGCCGCGCCATGCATCACGCCTTGCAAACTCTTTGGAAAAGGCTCGCTAATGGAAGCCCTGTACGTGTTGATTCCCTTGTCCGTGGTCGTTGTCTTTGCGGCACTTTGGGTATTTTTTCGCGCGATGGATGGCGGTCAGTTCGACGACCTTGAAGGCCCAGGCATGCGAATACTCCAGGATGACGATAGAGCACACGCTGAGACTGATGAGTCACAAGCAGATATCAAGAAATAAGCTCAGGCGAATACGCTCCCATCTGGTCAAATTTGACTCAAGTCAAGGAAGTTTGCCCCATTGAAACGTAACCTTCGGGCATCTTCGTCGGATACCAGAGGGAGTCTTTGTGGACACAGCACTGAACTACAACTACAAGGTCGTCAAGCAATTTGCTGTGGCGACTGTAGTGTGGGGGGTGGTGGGCATGTTAGTGGGGGTGATCATCGCCGCCCAACTCGCATGGCCAGCACTGAATTTTGATACCGCTTGGTTGACGTATGGTCGCTTACGGCCCCTACACACTAACGCGGTAATTTTTGCCTTTGGTGGTTCGGCGTTGTTTGCGACGTCTTACTACGTGGTGCAACGAACCTGTCAGGTACGTCTATTTTCAGATGCGCTGGCCTCGTTCACCTTTTGGGGATGGCAGCTGGTTATTGTGGCTGCTGCGATTACCCTTCCTCTGGGCATTACCAGTGGCAAGGAATACGCTGAACTCGAATGGCCGATTGATATTTTGATCGCGCTGGTGTGGGTTTCGTATGCGGTGGTGTTCTTTGGCACCCTGTGGAAGCGCAAAACCTCGCACATCTATGTCGCTAACTGGTTTTATGGCGCTTTCATTTTGACGGTCGCCATTTTGCATATCGTGAATTCAGCAGCGATGCCTGCCACGCTGACGAAATCGTACTCAGCCTACACCGGCGTGCAAGACGCCATGATCCAGTGGTGGTACGGTCACAATGCCGTTGGCTTTTTCCTCACCGCTGGCTTCTTGGGCATGATGTATTACTTCATTCCTAAACAAGCTGAGCGCCCCGTATTTTCATATCGCCTGTCTATCGTTCACTTTTGGGCTTTGATCTTTACTTATATGTGGGCAGGCCCGCACCATCTGCATTACACCGCGTTACCTGATTGGGCGCAGTCGCTCGGTATGGTGTTCTCTTTGATTTTATTGGCACCTAGTTGGGGCGGCATGATCAACGGCATCATGACTCTGTCGGGTGCCTGGCATAAATTACGCGACGACCCTATCTTGAAATTTTTGATTGTGTCCTTGTCCTTCTACGGTATGTCTACCTTCGAAGGTCCGATGATGTCCATCAAAACAGTCAATGCACTGTCGCACTACACCGACTGGACGGTAGGTCACGTTCACTCAGGTGCACTGGGATGGGTAGGCTTCATTTCTATGGGTTCGATCTATTACCTGTTGCCACGTTTGTCGGGCAAAAATGAAATGTGGAGTAAACGCTTGATCGAAGTGCACTTCTGGGTGGCGACGATCGGCATCGTTTTGTACATCGCTTCGATGTGGATTGCCGGTGTGATGCAAGGATTGATGTGGCGTGCTGTGAATGCTGATGGAACGCTGACCTATACCTTTGTTGAAGGCGTCAAAGCGACTTTCCCTTACTACGTCGTACGTCTGTCCGGTGGCCTCTTATATTTGGCTGGCATGCTGATCATGGCCTACAACGCCTACAAGACAGTCATTGACAGTAAGCCGGTAGATACCCGTATACCTGCGCTGACCGGCGCTCACGCTTGAGTAAAGGAGAGAATAATGAAATTTACTCATGATCAAATTGAACGCAAACCGTGGCTACTGATAGTGCTGGTAATTTTGGTGGTCAGCATTGGTGGACTAGTTGAAATTGTTCCACTGTTCTTCCAGAAATCCACCACTGAACCGGTAGCAGGTTTGACGGTTTATAGTCCGCTGCGCTTAGCAGGTCGCGATGTTTACATACGTGAAGGTTGCTACAACTGTCACTCACAGATGATTCGTCCTTTCCGTGCTGAGACTGAGCGCTATGGCCATTATTCAGTAGCCGGTGAATTTGTTTACGACCGTCCATTTCAGTGGGGATCGAAACGTACTGGTCCAGATTTGGCTAGAGTTGGTGGACGTTATAGCGATGACTGGCATCGCACGCATTTAAATAATCCGCGTGACTTAGTGCCTGAATCGAATATGCCTGCCTACCCTTGGTTGGCAACATCGACCTTGGATCCGCAATCGGTGGTTTCACATTTAAAAGCACTCAAGCGCTTAGGTGATCCGTATACCGATGAACAAATTGCGGCCGCTCCTAAAGAGTTAGAAGGAAAAACAGAGCAGGATGCGCTAGTGGCTTATCTGCAGGGTCTGGGTATACACATCAAGGCACGGAGATAAACATGGACTTCATTCAATGGGTATCAGATGCGCGCAGTGTCGTTACGCTGATCTGCATGAGCACCTTTATCGGCATCGTGATTTGGGCGTATAGCGCAGCACGCAAGCAGGATTTTGATGAGGCAGCGATGCTGCCTTTTGCCGACGACGAATCACTTAACACCAAAGCGCAGGAGCCACATCATGGCTGATTTCACGAGCGGATTCTGGGGAATCTACATTACGGTACTGACGATTATTTCCGTCTTTGGATGTGCCTGGTTGTTGTGGTCGCAATCCACCATCAAAACAGCTGTGTCGAAAGATGGTCACGTTGAGACTACCGGTCATACATGGGATGAAGGTTTGGAAGAATTAAACAATCCTATGCCGCGCTGGTGGATGTGGCTGTTCTATATCACCATAGTATTTGGATTGGCGTATCTCTTTCTGTATCCGGGCTTAGGTACGTATGCAGGTAAATTAGGTTGGGCATCCAAAGGTCAGTACGAGGATGAATTAAAACTCGCTGATGAAGAATATGGCCCATTGTTTGCCAAGTATCAGCAAGTAGATATCAAGACGCTCGCTGCTGATCCACAAGCGCATGCGATTGGGGAGCGTTTGTTCCTGACTTACTGTGCACAATGTCATGGTTCCGATGCGCGTGGTAACAAAGGCTATCCGAATTTGACTGATAAAGATTGGCTGCATGGCGGTGAACCTGATGCGATCAAGACGACTCTTTTAAAAGGCCGCAACGGCGCTATGCCGCCGATGGGTGCTGCTGTTGGAACGGATAAAGACATAGAAAATGTGGCGCACTACGTGCTGTCGCTCTCTAATTCCACAGCTGATCCCATTAAGGCCGCTATCGGTAAAGAGAAATTTGCCGCATGTGCTGCGTGTCACGGTGCAGATGGCAAAGGTAATACTGCTGTAGGCGCTCCGAATTTAACGGATAAAACATGGTTGTATGGCGGCAGTGTAGCCACTATCATGGAAACTATACGCGGTGGTCGCAACAATGTGATGCCGGCGTTTGCAGAATTTCTCGGCGAAGCCAAAGTTCACTTGTTAAGCGCTTATGTTTGGGGCTTGTCGAATAACTCGACCTTGCCTGCAGCAAGTAAATAAGTGTTAATGAGTGAGTAGCAAAGGGTATCCATGGATAGTGCATCACCAGAAGTCGCCGTAATCAAAATGTATCAAGCGCGGGAAGAAATCTACCCGCGCGAAATACAAGGGCGATACGCCACTCTGCGCTGGTTTTTTGTCTGGGCCACGCAATTACTTTTTTATGGACTACCCTGGTTCTCCTGGAACGACAGGCAAGCGGTGTTGTTTGATCTCGGTGCGCGTAAGTTCTATATCTTTGGCATAGTTTTATGGCCGCAGGATTTTATTTATCTGGCAGCGCTATTAATTATTAGTGCCTATTCCCTGTTTTTATTCACTGCTATTTTCGGACGTGTTTGGTGTGGCTTTACGTGCCCGCAGACGGTGTACACCGAAATTTTCATGTGGATAGAACGCAAAATTGAAGGTAGTCGCAGCGCGCGTATGCGCTTAGATCGTCAGCCAGCCTCCCTAGAAAAATTTTCCAGAAAATTAGCCAAGCACTTGAGTTGGGGTGCGCTGGCTTTATGGACTGGATTTACGTTTGTTGGCTATTTCACTCCGATTACTGTATTGGCGAATGAAGTTTCTTCATTGACGCTAGGTCCGTGGGAATGGTTCTGGGTAATCTTTTACTCATTTGCTACTTACGGCAATGCAGGTTGGATGCGTGAGCAAGTCTGTAAATACATGTGCCCTTATGCGCGCTTTCAAAGCGCGATGTTTGATAAAGACAGTTTGATTATTACCTATGATGCAGGTCGCGGTGAGCCTCGTGGAGCGCGCCACAAAGATGATCCCGTTGCCGCAAAAGCCTTAGGTGATTGCATAGATTGCTCTATGTGCGTGCAAGTTTGTCCGACCGGTATCGATATCCGTAAAGGCTTGCAGTACGAATGCATAGGTTGTGCAGCCTGTGTTGATGCGTGCAACAGCGTCATGGATAAAATAGGCGCTCCGCGTGGCTTGGTGCGCTATTGGACTGATCATGCGATGGCCAACCGTTGGTCGGCTGAGCAAATTTTCAGTCATATGTTTCGTCCGCGAGTACTTATCTATATGAGTGTCTTGGTTGTTATTGTGAGCGTTTTTTTCGGCACGCTACTGACACGAACCCCTGTCAAGATGGACGTTATTCGCGACCGTGGCTCGATGGGGCGTGAGATTGAAAATGGCATGATAGAAAATGTGTATCGATTGCAGCTAATGAATACTGATGAATCTGCGCATCATTATCGGATTAGTGTTAGTGGTATCGACACCATAAAGCTGCAAGGAGAAGGTGAGTTTGCACTCAACGGTACGGAGTCGCGAGCGGTGGCAGTGAATGTTCGGGTGGATGAAGCTAAGGGTGAAAAAGGGTCGAACAAAATTTGGTTTACCTTAGTCGATATCGATAATCCCGATATTCATGTCAAAGAAAAAGCAGTATTTTTTGTACCGCGCTGAACGGGAAAAATTATGAGTACATTAAACGCGTTCGATAAACAGGTGGCACCTTGGTATAAGCATCGCTGGCCGTGGTTGTTGATGCTCGGCCCCTTTGTTGTACTGGTCGCAGGTTTTGTGACGATGTGGATTTCATTCTCGGGCGCGGATGCACTAGTGGTCGACGACTACTACAAACAAGGCAAGGCGATTAATCAAGACTTACGTCGCGATCGGATGGCTTCGAATTTGGGATTACAGTTTTCGTTGCGTTACGACGCTGCTTCAGGCAACTTGGTTGGCGCTATGAAAGGCCTGACGAATCAATTACCGCTAACACTGTTATTGGTTCATCCCACCGTGCCACAGAAAGATAAACGCATGGTGGTTACACCCGATTCAGAAGGACAATTTTCACTTAGCTTGCCTATGCTAGAGCGCGCGCACTGGCAGGTACAGATAGAAGATGCGGCACGCAGCTGGCGACTTCAGGGTGATTGGAGCTGGCCGCAGCAAAATAAGATAGACATCAGCCCTTTGCAGGATAAGGCATAAGATGCAACGGAGGGAGACCGAATCATGTTGAGACTAGCGATGTCGGTGCTGTGGCCGTCGTTTATGACGGCGATTCTTGCAGAAGGTTTTTTCTTTTCGATTTTTGACCCAGTTGATTTAATGCTCATTCGGGGTCACATCGATTTGCCGCCGATTGCTGCCTACACGATTGGATTTTTCTTTTTCTGGGCATTTTGCTCGTTGGCGAGCATGTTGAGCATCTATCTATTCAGTACGGAAACACCTCGCCAACCACCGTTTTAATCAGGTCGAATTCAATCGCAGATTTCAGTGCCAGCTGCCAGTGCCCGCATTCTTGTGATGTCTAGTAATTCGATTTCACGATTAGCGACTCTGAGTAAGCCTTGTTTTTTCAGTCGCGACAATAAACGGCTGATACTTTCAATCGTAAGTCCCAGATAGTTACCTATTTCTTCGCGCGACATACGCAACTGAAATGTCGTGGATGAATAGCCTCGCGCTGCATAGCGCGAAGATAAATTAATCAAAAACGCAGCAAAGCGCTGCTCGGCGCGCATATTGCCGAGTAATAGCATGACATTTTGTTCGCGCGTGATCTCTTGACTCATCATCCGATGAAAGTGATGGAGCAAGCTGGGTATGGTGCCAAACAACTCTTCGAGTCGTGGGAATGGAATTTCGCAGACTTCACTATCTTCTAGTGCCATCGCATCACAATGATGATGTTCGGTGCTGATCGCATCCATGCCAAGCAGTTCACCCGCCATCTGAAAACCGGTAACTTGTTGTTCACCCGAATGACTAACTTGAAAGGTTTTGAAATGACCGAGTCGGATAGCGTAAAGATTCGTAAAGGGATCACCGATGCGGTAGAGATGGGTGTCTTTAGCTATCTTGCGGCGGCGTCCTATGATGTCATCGAGTCGAGTCATATCCGACTCACCTAATCCCATAGGCAGACAAAGCTGATGCATGCTGCACGCAGAGCAACTCGCTTTGAGGGCGTTGATATTCAGATTAGGACTTGGCGTAATGGCTACGGGCTGGCTCATGAAGCGTTTGAAAATAAATAGTGAGGCAAATTTACCCGATTTGTGTCTTTGCGGCTACGCCTGATTGATGGCAGGTCGACTTTCGGCAGCTATTCCACAGCTTCGTAGGGTAATCCCACGTAGTTTTCGGCAATCGTCGTTTTTCCAGCCAGCGAGCTGGTGTAGTAGTCCAGCTCCGCTTCCTGAATTCGCTGATTGAAGGGATCGTCTGAGAACTTATGCAAAATTGACGTCATCCACCACGAAAAACGCTCAGCTTTCCAGATGCGGCGTAGGCAAATCTCGGAATATCTAGCAACCAAATCCAGTCGGTTTTGCTGGTAGCGTAGCCGCAGAATGTTATAAAGAGTGTAAACATCACTGGCGGCGAGGTTTAAGCCTTTTGCACCCGTCGGCGGCACGATATGGGCCGCATCACCCACTAAAAACATGCGCCCGAACTGCATGGGTTCCGCTACAAAGCTGCGCAACGGGGCAATACTTTTCTCTATCGATGGGCCAGTGACTAAAGAGGCGGCTGCATCCTCGGGCAGACGCAAGCGCAACTCATCCCAAAAGCGTTGGTCAGACCAATCGTCAACGTTATCGTCCAGCGAGCATTGCACGTAATAGCGCGAGAGCATAGACGAGCGCATGCTGCATAACGCGAAGCCACGTTCATGATTGGCGTAGATTAGTTCATGCGACACCGGTGGAGTGCGCGACAGTATTCCCAACCAGCCAAAAGGATAGACACGCTCGAACAGTCGTATCGATTCGGTCGGTACCGATTTACGTGACACGCCATGAAAACCATCACAGCCCGCAATGTAGTCACATTCCACGATGTGTTTTTGTCCATCACACGTGAAGCTCACACTCGGATGGTCGCTATGAAAATCATGGAGCGCAACGTCATCAGCAGAATAAAAACTGAGCGAGCCTGATTGCGTGCGAGCATCCATCAAATCTTTAGTGACTTCAGTTTGGCCATACACCATCACTGTTTTGCCGCCGGTCAGTGCATGTAAATCGATGCGCTCCAGTCGACCAAGAAATGACAAGGCAAAACCATCATGCACATGACCTTCACGATCCATGCGTTCGCCTACCTTTGCTTCGCGCAGTAGAGTTTGCGTACCTTGTTCAAGTACGCCCGCGCGTATGCGTGAAAGCACGTAGTCAGGTGACTTGGCTTCGATGACGATGTTAGCTATGCCTTGTAATTCAAGCAGTCGTCCCAGCAAAAGGCCGGAGGGTCCTGCGCCAATAATGGCAACCTGAGTTTTCATGAATGTATGTTTGGTAGACGAAGGGGGCCGCATTTAGCGGCGATGGCGTGATAGTCCTCTAATCGGGCGCTCGCAGGAATAGACTTTCATATCAGAAACTTGTACATTTCGAGGATTTTCCAGACTTTTGGACTACCTCATGACCATCCCGACTAAGCCCGCCATCAAAGTGCCAGTCTTCCAGTTATATGGGGAGAAAGGTCAATTACCCGCGCCTGATCGGATTCATTGCGAATCGATTGCATCCCGTAGCCGCTTGCACAATTGGGAGATTAATCCGCATCGCCACCATGGCTTGTTTCAAGTCCTTTGGTTAGAGCAGGGTGAGGCCAGTTATCAACTCGATGGTCAGCAAGGCCAGCTTACAGAGGGGTCGATTCTGTTGGTGCCGCAGCATTGCGTGCACGGTTTCAAATTTTCCAAAGATGCGCATGGCATGGTCGTGACATTGGCGTATTCCTTAATCGATAGCTTGGATAGCGATTTGGCTCAAGAGTTGATGACGCTTAGCGAAGCTGTTCACTGTGGTCTGCAGGATTTAGTGAGTGCAGTAGCGATTAAAGCCGGATTGCGCGCGCTGTTTTTTGAATATCAACAGAGAGATCGATATCACCAGGCAATCATTGAATCGCTCGTCAGTACGATTTTGGCGTGGTTGATGCGTGAGAACTTAGCCCAAGCACGTGACAAAGTTGCTGTATCGGTGGTGCGCGCGCGCGAACATTTGGCAGGCTTTGTTGCACTGGTTGATAAGAATTTTTCTAAGCATACGACGTTGGATCATTACGCGGTTCAGCTCGGTATTAGCGTGGCGCACCTGAATGCCATTTGTCGTCAGATGAGCGGCCGATCAGCTTTGCAGCTGATTCACGAAAGATTAATCCTAGAAGCCAGGCGCGAGCTAAGGTATACCTCGATGACGATTAAAGAAGTATCTGAGTTGTTAGGGTTTGCCGACCCTGCTTATTTCACTCGTTTTTTTAAACGCCAGATGGGAATGTCACCTAAAGATTTTCGATTGCAGGCTTTGCAGCTGGCGAGTGCGGCATAAATTTCACATGATCTGTTTGGATTTATACCTGCCTCGCTGCCCTAAAGCAGCCGAGGCATCGTTAGCTAAGCTTAGAAGTTTTTCACGGTAAAAGTACCGATAACTCCGAGGCTCCATTGAATAATGTAGCTAAGAATTCGTTCTCCATTTTTTCTCGTGAAACACGCGCCGACTGTGCGTCAACATTGAGTGCTGCAGCGATCGCACCGGACGCCCCTCGTACTGGGACGGCAATAGATTGCAAACCAATTTCCAATTCCTCTTCGACGATGGCATAACCTTGAGCAGCTGTTTCAGCCAAAATTTCTCGTAGCCTTTCTTTGGACACCACAGTGCGATCAGTGAGCGGAAGTAGGGGCACTCGCGCAAAATAATCTTCAAGGGCCGCTTGAGGTAGTGCTGCTAGCATGACTCGACCGAGTGAGGTGCAGTACGCAGGTAGACGACTGCCCGCATTCAATGCAATTGACATGATGCGTGTCGTTTGTGAGCGCGATATATATAGCACCTCGTCTTGTTCTAGCACCGCCAGCGAACAAGATTCGCCCACGGTGGTGCTGACTTGATTTAAACACGGTTGAGCAGAAACCGTGAGGGGGGTAGATGAAAGATAGGAATAACCCAGTGCCAATATTTTTGGTGTGAGAAAAAAGTTATTTGCATCAGAACCGGCATACCCCAGTTTCTTGAGCGTGTATAGGCAGCGTCTTACGGCGGCCCGAGGTATGCCGGTTTTATAGCTAAGTTGCGCGATAGTCATTGCGCGACGCTGGTCGGAAAAGGCTTTGACTACCGCCAGGCCACGTGCCATCGAGGTCATGAAACTGGGATCAGTCAGTGCATCGATTTCTTGCGCGATGGTGAGCTGAGGTGTGACTGAGACTACGGGAATCGTTGCGACCACTGTTGTGCTTGGTGGAGTTGCGAGTGCCTGCGTGTGATCTGTGAGCTCTGTTGTGGTTGGTGGAGGTGCGAGTGTCTGTGTGTAATCTGGGGGCTCTGTTGCACTTAATGGGGGATCTTGCTGCTCAGTCAGTGCCAGTTCGGGAGGAAAAGACTCTGTGTGATTTTCCGTATTGGAGGAAGAAATGTTCTGCATAGTGATGTCGCTATGAAAATGGACGATGGGGCGAGCGACCGTGGTGGCTTATTACGCTCGCGATGGCGTGTAGCTCAATTACCGTAGCGGAACCCAATGCTTAATTGACAATCGTTGTTGTCTCCATTGCTAACTTGATTCGGTCGCTGGTCGAAACCTAATTTTTCGTTGCGTAAGCCTGACACTGACAGCAGGCTGTCATCTCAGGGTTCGACCATCGAACACAAAATAAACAGGCAGTCTTGCAGCCGATTTATGCCCCCTATACACTGGCGAGATGTTCTGTAATCAAGTATTAGTTCGATAATCGAATTAATGCTTCAGTGGGTTTTGCAATCACCTGTTCTGAAAAGAGCTAGAAAATTTCGCTTTTGGGCGTTCATCTGTAAAGGATTTGTTTGTGGTGAATAAAATTGTTCCCGGATTGCGGGAAGCGTTGGCAGGTATTCATGATGGCGCGACCATCATGATCGGTGGCTTTGGTAATGCAGGTATGCCGCGCGAATTAATCGATGGATTGATTGATCAAGGTGCGACTAATCTAACGATAGTGAATAACAATGCCGGCAATGGAGATACTGGTTTGGCCGCGCTGCTGGCTGCACGTCGTGTGAAAAAAATCATTTGCTCTTTTCCACGTCAAGCCGATTCTCACGTGTTTGATGGTCTCTATCGTAGTGGTGAATTGGCGCTGGAACTAACGCCGCAAGGTAATCTCGCTGAACGTATTCGTGCAGCGGGCGCAGGTGTTGGTGCTTTCTTTTCGCCGACGGGCTACGGCACCTTGCTAGCAGAAGGTAAAGAGACGCGGCTAATCAATGGAAAAAATTACGTGTTGGAGTATCCGATTCATGCCGACTTCGCACTCATAAAAGCCTTAAAAGCAGATCGTTGGGGTAATCTGGTTTATCGTAAAGCGGCGCGTAACTTCGGACCTATCATGGCGATGGCGGCTACCTGCACCATAGTGCAAGTTGATCAGGTGGTCGAGCTAGGTGAATTAGATCCAGAAGTGATTGTCACTCCAGGTATTTTTGTTCAACGTGTAGTTCAGGTTAATGGAGTTCACGCATGAAGCGATTTACTCGAGATGAAATCGCTAGCCGCGTGGCGCGCGATATTCCAGAAGGATCGTATGTCAATCTCGGTATTGGTTTACCGACTTTGGTGGCCAATCATCTTGATCCCACGCGCGAAGTTTTTCTTCATAGCGAAAATGGTATTTTGGGTATGGGACCGGCCCCCGCTAAAGGTGAAGAAGATGAAGATTTAATTAATGCAGGTAAGCAGCCAGTCACCTTACTGACTGGTGGTGCGTATTTTCATCATGCTGATTCATTCTCCATGATGCGTGGTGGTCATCTCGATATTTGCGTGCTGGGTGCATTTCAAGTATCACGTCAAGGTGATCTCGCAAATTGGCATACGGGCGCACCAGATGCTATTCCTGCGGTTGGTGGCGCGATGGATCTGGCAATTGGTGCTAAGCGCGTATTTGTGATGATGGAACATCAAACCAAAAGCGGCGAGAGCAAAATCGTCGAACACTGCACCTATCCACTCACCGGTATGGCATGTGTGAGTCGTATCTACACAGATCTGGCAGTGATTGATATCACTGCGAACGGTCTTGTCGTTCTAGAGATGGCCGAGGGACTGACGTTAGATGCGTTGGAAAAAATGTCGGGCGTGCCACTGACTGCCGCCTGAATTACTTAGTTTATTTGACCATCAATAACTAGAAGAGAATGATGAAACAAGCCTTTATCTGTGATGCTATTCGTACACCGATTGGTCGCTTCGGTGGCGTGTTAAAAGACATGCGTGCTGATGATCTCGGTGCAATCGCACTACGCGCGCTGCAAGAACGTAATCCCACCGTGGATTGGAGTGCGGTACACGAAGTTATTTTTGGCTGCGCAAATCAAGCCGGTGAGGATAATCGTAATGTCGCTCGTATGTCATTGTTGCTAGCTGGTTTGCCAATAGACGTTCCAGGTGTCACGATTAATCGCTTGTGTGGTTCAGGGATGGATGCGGTAGGTACCGCTTCACGCATGATTAAATCCGGTGAAGCAGGCTTAGTGATTGCAGGCGGTGTTGAATCTATGACGCGTGCACCCTTTGTGATGGGTAAAGCCGATAGCGCTTTTTCACGTAACGCGCAGATATTTGATACCACCATAGGATGGCGCTTCGTTAATCCTCAGATGAAAGCGCTGTACGGTGTTGATTCTATGCCTGAGACCGCAGAAAACGTCGCGACTGATTATCACATCAGTCGTGCTGATCAAGATGCCTTTGCCGTTGCTAGTCAAAATAAAGCCGCGGCAGCACAAGCCTCTGGTGTGCTCGCCGATGAAATTATTCCAGTAATCATTCCGCAGAAAAAGGGCGAGTCGATCACCGTGATGAACGATGAGCATCCACGCGTCACCAGTGTAGAAGCGCTGGCTAAATTAAAAGGCGTAGTGAAGGTAGATGGCACCATTACCGCCGGTAATGCTTCGGGTGTGAATGACGGTGCGTGCGCTTTATTGTTAGCCGATGAAGCGACTATTAAAGAGTATGGTCTGACCCCACGCGCTCGTATCATGGGCATGGCCACTGCGGGTGTGGCGCCGCGTGTGATGGGTATCGGTCCGGTGCCCGCTGTTAAAAAATTATTGCAACTGACCGGTATGACTCTCGATCAAATGGATGTGATTGAATTGAATGAAGCCTTTGCAGCTCAGGGTCTGGCGGTTTTGCGTGAATTAGGCATTGCTGATAATGATTCGCGCGTTAATCCGAATGGTGGAGCGATCGCGCTGGGTCATCCGCTAGGTATGAGTGGTGCGCGATTAGTTACCACGGCGATGTACCAGTTACACAGAACCGGTGGTCGTTATGCGCTTTGTACTATGTGTATCGGCGTGGGGCAGGGCATCGCGTTGATGATTGAACGAGTGTAAGCAATGATACTGAATGTAGTTGAGTTGAAATCAGTCTGATTAAAAACTCACTCTTTATGTTTGAGCATGCATCACAGAGTTGAACGTTGTCGCCTCTGAGCGAAAACAGGCCTAGAGCCATATAAATAATTCCCGAGACAAGGAACATCATGTTGGATCTTCGTCCCTACCGCATGCCGGCAGCGGGTAGTCAGCCTGACTATCTTTCGCCTGCGTATGGGTCTACCGTTAAACGCTCTCCATCCCAAGCTTTAATTCTTTTACCTCAATCGTTATCTGAGTTGACCGGCCCTGTGTTTGGGCATGATCGCGTCAAGCCTAATGATGCGGACTTGACGCGGCAGCATGCAGGCGAACCTCTCGGTGAGCGCATCATAGTTGCAGGTCGTGTGTTAGATGAAGATGGTAAAGCTGTTCCACATACCTTGATTGAGTTGTGGCAGGCGAATGCAGCCGGACGATACCAA
>JACCDI011609517.1_pt1 | contig 29446 bp, 25 predicted proteins | sample 7442791 | NCBI WGS metagenome assembly JACCDI01 (sample SAMN15323434, study PRJNA562643) | freshwater metagenome | isolation source: river surface water | place: USA:Blue River Watershed | collected 2017-08-15
GCTCTCGAGCTGCTGCAGGGCGATCTCCAGTTCGTAGAGATTGTCGTCGCGGGCTTCATCCACACGGGGTGCCTGACTGGTCGGGCCGATGAACTGGCCGGAGAAGAGATAGGACAGGCTCGGGTGGTTCTGCCAGAAGCGCAAAAGACTGCCCAGCAGATCGGGGCGACGCAGAAAGGGGCTGTCCTCGGGCTTCGCGGCGCCGAGTGTCACATGATTGCCGCCGCCGGTGCCGGTGTGGCGTCCATCCAGCATGAACTTCTCGGTGCCAAGCCGCGTCTGCCGCGCCTGTTCGTAGAGCGTGTGCACGATATGGGTAAGCTCCGGCCAGCTGGAGGCGGGCTGCACATTCACTTCAATCACGCCCGGGTCCGGGGTGATCAGCATCTTCTGCAGACGCGGATCGCGTGGCGGCTCATAGCCTTCCAGCACCACCGGGCAGGTGAGTGCCTCGGCGGTTGCCTCGATGGCGGCAATCAGCGCGACGTAGCGCTCCAGGTCTGTCTGCGGTGGCAGGAAGAGGTATAGACGGCCATCCCGCACCTCCGCGCACAGCGCTGTGTGAAAGATGCGGCCGTCGCCGGACTCCCCGGCATCCAGAGCCTCGCTGTCTTCTTCCTGCAGCAGCGGGTAGGGCAGCTCGGGCAATGGGGCGAAGGGGTCAGGTGCATGTTCCTGCGCCAGGGCGTCAGGCTCCTGCCAGGGCAGGCTGTCCAGTGGCAGGCGCAGGCCGATGGGCGAGTCGCCTGGAATGAGGGTGAGTTTCTCCTTGCGGAAATACCAGCGCGAGCTGAGCCAGCGAATGCCGCCCTCGAGCTCGGTCGAGCCCAGCGGCAGCACATACCCGGTTTCCTTGTCGAGCCCATGGCTGAACACCCGCTTCAGGCGCGCGCTTTCCAGCGGGTCAAGCAATTTGTTGTCCCACAGGCTGACGTTGGCGGGCAACTCTGCCTCACGCCGCAGGTAATACTCCTTGTTCTCGAAGGCAGGCAGCACATAGCGGGGACTGATCCCGAGGCGGCGAGCCAGGGCGGTGATGAAGCTGGCTGCCTGGCGATTGCTGCAGGGACCAGGGATGCGATCATCGGCCAGCAACTGGGGGTTGTGCCACAGCGCCTTGCCGTCGGTGCGCCAGAACAGACCCAGCGCCCAGCGCGGCAGGGGCTCGCCGGGATACCACTTGCCCTGACCGATGTGAATTATACCTTCGGGTCCATAATGCTTCTTCAGGGCCAGCAGCAGTTCGCCTGCAAGCCGGCGTTTGTCCTTGCCGAGAGCGGCCGTGTTCCACTGCGCACTCTGCATGTCGTCGATCGAGATGAAGGTGGGTTCGCCACCAACAGTAAGCCGTACATCGTTCGCGGCCAGCTCCTCATCCACGCGCAGACCCAGTGCATCGATGGCCTGCCACTGCTCAGTGCTGTAGGGCTTGGTGACACGTGGGTCTTCGTGAATCCGCGTGACGCTGTTCTGGTGAAAGAACTCGACTTCGCAGACACCGGTCGCGCCCGAAATTGGTGCGGCACTGATCGGATCCGGCGTGCAGGCCAGCGGGATATGGCCTTCGGCGGCCAGCAGTCCCGAAGTCGGATCGAGGCCGATCCAGCCAGCGCCGGGAATGAACACTTCTGTCCATGCATGCAGATCGGTGAAGTCCTCACCCGGGCCGGAGGGACCGTCGATGGCGCGAATATCGGCGCTCAACTGCACCAGGTAGCCCGAGGCAAAGCGTGCCGCGAGTCCCATATGGCGCAGGGTCTGTACCAGAAGCCAGGCGCTGTCGCGGCAGGAGCCCAGTTTGCGCTCCAGAGTTTCCTCGCAGCTCTGCACTCCTGGCTCCATGCGGATGATGTAATTGATGGCGCGCTGCGTGCGGGAGTTCTCGCCAGTGAGAAAACTCACGATGGGTTGGCGAGATGCATTGACGCCTTTCAGCCACTGCTTCATCAGCGGTCCTGGTGTCTCGACTTCCAGATAAGGTGCCAGATCACGTGACAATTGCGCGTCGTACTGGAAGGGGAAATGCTCCGCACTTTCCTCCACGAAAAAGTCGAAGGGGTTGATCACGGTCATGTCGGCAATCAGCTCGACCGTGATGGAAAGTTCGCGCGCGGCTTCGGGGAACACGAGCCGTGCCAGGTGGTTTGAAAACGGGTCCTGCTGCCAGTTGATGAAATGGGTGGCAGGAGAAATCTTCAGCGAGTAGGCACTGATCGGCGTGCGACAATGTGGTGCAGGCCGCAGTCTCACGACATGTGGAAAAATCGGTACAAGACGGTCGAATTTGTACGTCGTCTGGTGGCGTATTGCTACTTTAATTGTCATAAGGTAATGTGACTCGCATATGCGTATAGACTGGAAAACATATGATCCCGGGGCGTTCTACGACGAGCTGATCAGTTCGCCAGGACATGCTCGAAAGTCTGGTCGCATCCTCGCCCGTTATCTCGCTTCCCTCAAGAACGAAGAGCTGCAGCAGCGCAAGACCGCTGCCGAACTTGCCATCAAGGCGATGGGAATTTCATTCACTGTTTACAGCGAAGCGGGAAACATCGATCGCGAATGGCCGTTCGACATTATTCCCAGAATCATCACGGAAACACAATGGCGCTCGACAAGCAAAGGGCTCGAGCAGCGCCTGCGTGCATTGAACTGTTTCATTCACGACGTCTACAACGATCAGAAGATTCTGAAGGACAAGGTGGTGCCCGCGGAGCTGATTGCGAAGTCGGCGAATTTCCGCAAGGAATGCATTGGCATGAAGCCACGTTTCGATGTGTGGGCGCATATCTGCGGCACCGACTTGATCCGTGACACCAACGGCCAGTTCTATGTGCTGGAAGACAATCTGCGCGTGCCCTCCGGTGTGTCTTACATGCTGGAGAATCGCAAGGTCACCAAGCGCGTGTTTCCGGAATTGTTCGAGAATTACAACATTCTCCCCATCACGGAATACACCACGCAGCTGTTCGACATGCTGGCAGCCATCTCGCCACGTCCGCTTGACTATCCCGAGGTCGTGGTGTTGACGCCGGGTATCTACAACTCCGCCTATTTTGAACACTCCTTCCTTGCTCAGCGCATGGGTGCAGAGCTGGTGGAGGGCGGTGATCTGGTGGTGGAGGACGACTGTGTCTACATGCGCACCATCAATGGTCTGTCGCGGGTGGATGTGATCTACCGTCGCATTGATGACCTGTTCCTGGATCCACAGGTGTTCCACCCCGACTCCGTGCTCGGGGTGCCAGGTCTCATGCGTGCGTGGCTCAAGGGCAATGTGGCGCTGGCCAACGCGCCGGGCGCGGGGGTTGCCGACGACAAGGTCATCTACACCTATGTGCCGGCCATGATCAAGTACTACCTCGGCGAAGAGCCCATCCTCGAGAATGTCCCCAGCTATCTGTGTGTCGATGAAAAGCAGTGCAAGTACGTCCTGGAGAATCTCGACAAGCTGGTGGTGAAACCCGCGAATGAATCCGGTGGCTATGGCATGTTGATGGGGCCGCAGGCCAGCAAGAAGGAGCGCGAGGAGTTCGCGCGCCGTATCAAGGCCAATCCGCGCAATTACATGGCGCAGCCACTGATCTCCCTTTCCACGGCGCCAGTGCTGGGTGAGCGCGGCGCGGAACCGCGACACATCGATCTGCGGCCGTTCATCCTGCAGGGGCGCGATACCTATGTGACCCCGGGGGGGCTGACTCGAGTGGCCATGGTCAAGGGGTCCTATGTCGTCAATTCCTCTCAGGGCGGCGGCAGCAAGGACACCTGGATAGTCACGGAAGAGGAGCGCTGAGCCATGCTGTCGCGGGTTGCCGAACGCATATACTGGCTGGGTCGCTATCTGGAGCGTGCCGAGAACACTGCAAGGCTTCTGAACGTCTATTCCACACTGTTGCTGGATCTCCCTCGTGGAGCCAAGATCGGCTGGCACACGCTGGTGGACATCACAGGCAGTCATGCGGAGTTTGCCGACAAGTATCAGACGCCCGACGAGCGCTCCGTCATTCGGTTCCTCCTCTCGGACACCAGCAATTACAGTTCCATTCTCAGTTCGCTCTCCATGGCACGGGAGAATGCGCGGACCACGCGTGAAATCATTCCTTCGGAGGCCTGGGAGCAGATCAACAATCTGTATCTGTTCGCCAAGGAGAACGCCAGCAAAGGTGTGGCTCGCGGGCCAAGGCACCATCTGCTCAACCAGATCATCGCGCATTGCCAGCAGATCGCCGGTCTGTTCGCGGGCACAATGAGTCACAACAGCGGCTACAACTTCATCCGCATCGCGCGCAGCCTGGAACGCGCCGACATGACCACTCGCATTGTGGATGTCGGGTCCGTGACACTGCTTCCGGGGCTTGCTCTGGGCGTGAAGTCCGAACAGATCGAGCCGTTCGAGAACATGATCTGGATGGCCGTCCTGAATTCTCTCAGTGCCTACCAGATGTATCGCCAGCATGTGCTGGATCGCGTGAACGGCGAGGACGTCGTGACCTTCCTGCTGCAGGATCGACAGTTCCCGCGCTCGGTCGTGCACAGTCTGGCGAAGCTCGAATCGTGTCTGCAGGCTTTGCCGAACAACGGTGCTGCGCTGGTGGAAGTTTCCAGGGTGCAGGACATGGCCAATAACGCCGACATCCCCTTGCTGCTCCAGAAGGGACTGCTCGAGTACATCGATGCGCTGCAGATACAGATTGCGGAAGTGCATGCACGCATCACACAGACCTGGTTCTTGCCCGTGGTCAGCGGTCCGCAACTGTCGACATGAGAAATTTCACCTGCGTCTGTGGCCAGGGGCTCTTCTTCGAGAATACCCTGTGCACCGCCTGCGGGCGTCGCCTTGGCTTCGATCCGCAAGTGGGTGAACTCGTGGCACTGGAGTCCGTGCAGGCGGAGCCTTCCGGAGTGCTGTGGCGCAGCGTGAATTCCGGTGTCACCTACCGTCTTTGCCGGAATGACCTCGATTTTCATGTCTGCAACTGGCTGGTCAGCGAAGCGGATCAGCAGTACTGCCTTTCCTGTCGTCTCAATCACATGGTCCCGGGTCTCGCATCGAGCGAGCGGGCGCCCGAGCGCCGCGAGCGCTGGGCTCGCCTGGAGCAGGCCAAGCGCCGCTTGTTGTTCACGCTGCTCGCCATGGGCTTGCCCGTCGTGTCCAAGTCTGAATCGCAGAGTCATGGTCTGGCCTTCGCGTTTCTCGAGGATCAGCGCTCCAACCCCGAGGTTCTGGAGCAGCATGTTCTGACCGGGCACTGGCAGGGCCTCATCACGGTGAACCTCGCCGAAGCCGATCATGTTGAGCGCGAGAGGGTGCGGCAGGGGCTGGGTGAGTCCTACAGAACGCTGCTGGGGCATCTGCGGCATGAGAGCGGGCACTATTTCTTCCAGCAGCGCGTCGTGCAGCAAGGGGAACTGGATGGCTTCAGGGAACTGTTTGGTGACGAGAGGCAGGACTATGACGCGGCTTTGGCGGCTTACTATGCTCAGCCAATGCCTCCAAGGAAACGCCCCGAAATGATCAGTGCCTACGCGCAGGCGCATCCACTCGAGGACTGGGCAGAGTGCTGGGCGCACTACCTTCACATGATGGATACGCTGGAAACAGCCTCGGACTATGGCTTGGTGCCGGACGGCGTCGTCGATCTGCGACGCCAGCCCGATATCGAATGGTGCTTCTGGCAGTGGTCACGGGTGTCTGTTGCGATGAACGCGCTCAATCGCAGCATGGGTCTGGACGACGCTTATCCTTTCGTTCACTCGGCGCTGTCGCTCAGGAAACTCCGCTACGTTCATCAGCGGATTTATCCCAGCTCGACGCCCAGGCAAACGGTGGCATCTGTCTGAAGGCATCCTTCAGGCGCTGATCCCAGCTACGCTTGAGTTCGCGCAGGAATTCACTGTTCTCGTCGAAGCGCAGCGGTTCGTTGAGTGTCAGGGAATCGGTGCGGTACACCAGTGTCTCGATGGGTGGGCCCACGCTCAGATTGCTGCGCATGGTGGAGTCCATGGAAACAAGGGCGCAGAGGGCGCAAGTGTCCAGGTTCAGGTCGGGGGTCAGGATGCGGTCGAGAATCGGCTTGCCGTATTTGCTCTCGCCGATCTGCAGATAGGGGGTGTCCTTGGAGCTGGTGATGTGATTGCCCTGCGGGTACACCAGCATGATGCGGTGCTTGCTGTTGGCGATCTGGCCGCCAATGATGAAGCTGGCCTCGAAAGTGTTGCCCAGCTTGGCATGCTTTTCCTGTTGCGCGAGGCTGACGTCGCCGAGGTAGTCGGCGGCATCGCTGACGGTTTCCACTGTCAGCAGACTCACACTGGCGCGCTCCTTGATGTCGCGCTTGACCTGCGCAATGGTGGCCTGGGTGGTGGCGAGGTTGCCAGCCGTGAGAATGACAAACTGACGCTGACCCTCGACTCCGAATCTGTACATCTTGCCGTAGGTGCTGACCTGGTCGATGCCCGCATTGGTGCGGGAATCAGAGCAAAAGACCATGCCTGCATCCACTGCGATTGCCACACAATACGTCATGATTCATTAACCGAGCTGATGTTGAGTTACTGCGGCGCGGGAGGCACTGCGACCTGAACAGTACACTAGTTGTCGGGGAAGGTGAATAGAAGTGGGCGGTCCTTTTGGCCTGATCGCAGGGGATACAGGCCCTTGCCTCTGCAAGACTGCAGAGGCTGCAGGATTGTCTCCAATGTCGATCAGTGGTCGTCGAGATTGTCGTCGTAATCGTCGTAATCGTCGACTTCGTAGCTATCCTTGAAGCTCAGCTCGTTGCCATCGTCCTCGAACTGCAGGTCGCCATACATGCGCTTCCAGTCCAATCGTTCTTCCGTGCGGCGACGAAGCTCGGTCAAGCGGCGCTTGTGCACGCGCTTGTCGTTCGCTTCATCTATTTCAGTTTCCGGGATGAAGGCAGCGGAATCAAAAAAGTCCTTGGAGGTATCAGCGATATCATCCCATTGATGACTTTTCATGTGATTAATCTCTCGCTCAATCAGTGTGTATCGATCGATATTGCCCGTGAATGACGCGTGGCAGACGAAACATTTTGCAGCTTTGTCAAGACTTTCCGCCGGGCGCGTCACGTTGCGAATTATGGAGTTAAAATTCGATAAAGCAATAGGCCGTCTGGTAAAATTTTAGCCAAGGCTTTATCGTTTCAACTATATGAATATATTAATATTTTTTTGTTTCTCGCGGCAAATTCTTGTCGCAAGGCGGCACTTGGTGGGAGGGTGAATGAATGTCTGGTGAATGCCTGGCTTGCGGCATGCGGGTGACCGCCGGCGTCGCGACCTGTCCCAAGTGTGACGACTTGCTGGACGAGCAGACCGATGGTTCGGTGCTGCATCGGGACATTGCACATCAGCATGAAACGGTGGCTCAGGCGATGAGCAAGCTGGCGCAAGCGCTGCGGGATTGCCGGCGCTGCCATGCCTGCGGGGTGCGCCTGGCGGTCGGTAGAGGGGTCATACGCGAGGAAGTCATGCGCCAGCTAAGCTGGCTGATCACCACTGGCGAGATACTGGATTTCGATCACGACGAAGGCAATACCGGCGCCATCATGGTCATCATGCGCCGCTCCCGCCACCCGACACCCAGGCCGCACGGCGGGAAGCGCTCCGGTCAGAAGCCCTGATCAATCAGACGAAAGTCCGGGACGATGACAGGAGCGAGTTCTTCTTCTTGCGGGATCAGTTCAGCGGGTGGTTTGGCATCGGGGCCGAAGGAAAAACTGAAGCTGCCTCGAGCGACGAAATTTACCGGGTCGATGGCCGCCCATTCCACGGTGTAGTAATCCGCCGCCGGCAGTGGCGGCAGATCCCAGAAGAACACCCGGCTTGCGTCCGGATTGTAGCGAAAGCCGATATCCACCGGTGTGTTGCCAGGCGCCTTGAGCACCAGCTTCACCAGGCGGACATAGGTGCTGAAGCGCATCATCAGATCTGTCGGCGCTTCGGCGAGGACTGCGTTGTCGATCGGAGCGGTCTCGGTGACCACATCGCTGTTGGAGTTGATCGTCATGACATGCTGGGCACTGGCCATCGGGCTCAGCAGCAGGATCAGCAGTGCCAGGAAGCCTGAAGCGGCACTTTGGCGTCTTCCGGATTCCGTGACTTTCTTCAGGTGCAGCAATGACATGGGGCCTGGTCCTCGAATTGGCGTTGCGTGAACGGCGGTTTTTATAGCATGACCTTGATGTTCCTTGTAAAGAGGAATGTGGGAGGCGTTCCGCTATCTGGCATTTCACGAGGAATTCGTCAGTTCATTCACTATCGTTCTGCCTGACGAATTCCAAAAACCCGGGTTTTTCCGGATTACGCCAGAACTATTTCGATATGCGGGAGACGCTTGCGGTCGCCCATGGTGTCATCGGCCCGTCGAAGAGCGCCCGCTCGAGGTTGCCTTGACACTTGCTGCCAGCGACCGTGCTGCCCAGCCTGCTCCAATAAGACTAAAAGGAAGCGCCCATGCAGGTTTCGAAATCCTTGCTTCATTCCGGTATTCGCCAGACTGGTGAATACATTGGGAGCGCCGCTTTGACGGCCATGATCTCCCCGACCTCACTCTTCGCGCCTTCCGCACTTCGTTTTCCCCTTCCGCCAACCAACCAAGACGTCGTCAAGTCGTCTCAGGGAGTCCGTTGATGTCTGTCCGTCCGAGCTGGCTTAGCAGTGCCGGCACCTTCAAGTGGCTATTGGCCATCCTCGCGAGTGTCTGTCTGATGAACGCAGCTCTCGCCCAGCCTGCCTACCGCAAGGGGCAGTATCTGGAGCCTGCCTATGAAGGCTGGCGTCAGAATGCAGATGGCACCTACGTGTTCATCTTTGGTTACCACAACGAGAACTGGGAAGAGGAACTGAAGATTCCGGTGGGCGAGAACAATTTCTTCTCTCCGGGTCTTGAGGATCGCGGTCAGCCCACGCATTTCCTGCCACGACGCAACCGATTCACCTTCGAAGTGCCCATTCCCGCCGACTGGGGCGACAAGGAACTTGCCTGGACCGTCACCGTGAATGGTGTCACCAAGGTCGCCTACGCCACGCTGGCTCGTGATTACGTGATCGACAACGTGGTGATTGCGTCCGAGACCGGCTCCCTCGGTGCCGGAACCAGCAGCCCGGAATCGCGTTCCAATCAACCGCCGCTGGTGACCGTGCAGGGTGATCGCGTTGGCGATGAGATCATTCGCAGTGTTCGCGTCGGGCAGCCACTCACTCTGCAGGCCCATGTGGCCGATGACGGTCTGCCCAAGCCGCGTGCGGCCGGCGTGGGAACGCCGCTGCAGCGCATGATGCGTCCGCCGACACGCGTCACCGTGGGCAAGACCAACGGCCTTTTCCTGTCCTGGAACATCTATCGGGGCGAAGGCAATGCCACCTTTGATCCTCCCCAGGTCAAGCCCTGGGAAGACACCCGCACTTCAGCGAATTCACCCTGGGGCGCCCTGTGGGTGCCGCCGCCGATCCCCGAGGACGGCATGTATTCCGTGAACGTCACCTTCGACACACCCGGCACCTATGTGCTGTGGGCACGCGCCGATGATGGCGGGCTGTTTCACGATCAGTACGTCACGGTCAACGTGACGCCCTGAGCAGGAAGAAATTGCAATGCGCGTGTCGGGGCAGACGACCGGCACGCGGATGACAATGGGTTGCGTGACTCATCGCGCAAGCGATGGCACTGGTAACGCGACGGAACAACAACAAGATGTAGTGCTACTAAACGACGGAGATTCACAATGCGTGATCACTTTCACCGCAACAGCCTGATGCACCTGAAACATTCCATTCTTTACACCTCGATCGCCATCGCCACCGCCATGCCAGGAGTCAGCTTCGCGCAAGCCACCGCTGCCGACGATGAGGCGGAAGTGGAAGAAGTGGTGGTCACGGGTACCTATATTCGCAACAGCGCCTTTGCCGGCGCGTCTCCGGTTGACACCATCGATCAGGACGCACTTCTTTCCACCGGCTCCATCAGCACCGGCCAGTTCATGCGCGACCTGGTTTACACCGACAACGTCGACGCGGTGTCCAACGTGCTGGGCGGCCCCGGTGGCGCTCAGGACGGCAACACCTCCGGATTCAACCTTCGTGGCCTGGGCTCCAGCAGCACCCTGACGCTGTTTGACGGCAAGCGCGTGGTCAACGCGGAAGAAGTCGGCTCGGTGGTGCCGGATATCGCCTTGAGCCGCATGGAGATCGTGCTCGACGGCGGTTCTGCACTGTACGGCTCCGACGCCGTCGCCGGTGTGGTGAACCTGATCCCGATCAAGGAATACGACGGCATCCGCGCTCGCAGCACCTATGGTCGCGATGAAGACGGCACGATGGAGGAGTACTCCGCCGGCCTGCTCTGGGGCACTCAGATCAATGACTTCAACATCGTCGCCGCCCTGCAGTACAAGAAAGACACCCCGATGATGCGTTACGAACGGCCCAAGTATCTGCGCGCCGACAACGACATCTTCACTGACGGCCCGCCCGGAACCTTCCGCGGACTGACCAGCGCCACCCCGCTGGTGGATCCGTCCTGCGGCACCTTCGGCAATGATCAGAACGACAAGGGACAGTTCGACAGCTTCCCGAGCGGCATTCGTCTGGCCAGCGGCCAGCGCTGCGCGATCTTCTTCGGGCAGTGGATTCAGTACAACCGCCCGAGCCAGCAGTACACCGGTTACGTGAATGTGACGCACCAGACCACCGACTGGCTGGAGCTGGAGTACCAGGGCGTGTGGGATCACAACCTGTCGGTATTCATCACCGAGGCTACCTCGCCGATGAACACCACCCGTGCAGCCACCATGGTGATTCCGGCCAACCACCCGGCCAACCCGTTCGGTCAGGCTGTGTACCCGATTGCCTACCGTACCTTCAACGGCCGTTCCCAGTCGCCGCAGCCGAGCTATCTGAAGGCGGGTTCGCAGTGGGACGACACGGTGTACCTCACCGACCGTCACACACTCTCGGCCCGTTACGAGCTGGGCAATGACTGGTCGGGTACCACGTCGATCAGCCATCAATTGCGTCGAGATCGCTACAAGACCTACGAAGAGCAGGCCAGTCGAATCCAGGCAGCCTTCCAGGGTCGTGGCGGCCCGAACGGTAACGAATGGTTCAACCCCTTCATGTCGTCCGACCCGCGCTCACCGTTCTTCCGCGCTGGTGTGACAGAGAACAGCCAGCAGCTCGTGGACTGGCTGGCTATCCAGGAGATCACCGAGGACCTGCGTCGCTACCGCGTGTTCGACACCGTGCTGACCGGTCCCTTGTTCGAACTTCCGGCCGGCCCGGTGCAGATGGCGTTTGGTGGTCACATCCGTGATGACAAGACCATCGACAATCCCGTGAAGGCGCGGGCCCGCGGCGAGGACTTCAATGCGCCGGCGACCATCCAGACCCAGGCGGCTTCCGAGTCCACCACGCGTGCGGTGTTCCTCGAAGTGGAGGTTCCTGTGCTGGATACCCTGTCGATTCAGGCAGCCGCTCGCTACGAAAAGTTCGACGACCTGAATCTGCGCACCACCACGCCAAAGGTGGCCATGCGCTGGGAAGCGCATCCCACGCTGGCCGTGCGCGCTTCATGGGGCGAAGGCTTTCTGGCCCCGCTGGCCAGTCAGGTGGGTGCAATCAACCTGAACAGCTGCCAAAGCGCCCGTGACGGTACTGACCAGTTGACCGGCATTTCCTTCATCGGCGTGGACGGCTGCACCACAAGCAACCCCTTGCTGGATGTGGAGCGCTCAACCCTGCAGAACATCGGTTTCACCTGGGAGCCGATCGACGGCCTGTCCATCGGCCTCGACTACCAGGAAATCGAATACACAGGTCGAATCTTCACGCTGACCAACCAGGACATCGGTACTCAGGACTTCATCAACGTGCTGGCAGCCATTGGTGCCACGCCCGAGTCCTTCAACCGCACCCCCGGTTCAGCGACGTGGGAAGCAGCCCGTGCCTGGGTGAACGCGAACCCGAACCCTGCCATCGTGCGTGATCCAGTCACTCTGCGTGCCCAGCGCATCCTGCGTCAGCCACAGAACGTGGACCAGATGGATGTGCACACGGTCGACCTGCAGGCTCGCTACGAGTTCAGCATCGACAACTGGGGTGATTTCAGCATCGGAGCCGATGCCACCCACTACAGGAAGTACATGTTGACCGAGTTCAACGGGGCAACCCGCGAAATGGCCGGCTTCAACAACGGCGACACCGGCAAGGCGCCGCCCCTGCCCAAGACCAAGGTGAACTACACCCTGAGCTGGATGCGTGAAGCGCACTCTGCCCGACTGCTGGTGAAGTACACCGACGACGTGGACTTCGGTCTGCTGGCGCCGGTAACGCTGCGCAACCTCCCCGCCACACAGGGTGGTCTGCGCAAGCCAACGGTCAAGGGCGGCTACCGTGCCGACCTGAACTACGGCTACACCATGGACAGCCTGTTCGGCTTCGGACAGTCGGTCAATTTCAATGTGGCCGTTCGCAATGTGTTCGACTGGGAACCCACCCGCCTGCCCATCCAGGGCGGTCTGGAAACCCGTCTGTATGACCCCTACGGTCGCATGTACACCGTTGGCATGGACGTCGAGTTCTGATTCTCGCTGTTCCAAGGAGTACCTCCCTCCGCCTTCAGGCCGCTCCCGTGTTGCTCCGAACACGGGGGTGCGCCTGATGGCGGAACCTCCCCTGCTACGGAGTGGATGAACATGCCAGTGCCTGCTGCCGGAACCTCGCTCGTCCTCAAGCGTCTTGCAGCGGCCATGGCTGTCTGCAGTGCCGTGCTCGGCTGGTCCGCAGGCAGCCATGCCCAGGACGGCGCGGCGCTCGACTCCACCGTGATCTATCCCGCGGACTACTTCGCCCAGTTCAATCCCGTGAACGTGAACGACATGATCGATCGCGTGCCGGGCATTTCCGTTGCCTTGAATGCCGGCACGCCCAGTGGCGGCGGGGCGACGAACAACAACAATGCCAACAATCGCGGCCTTGGCGCCGGCGCCCAGATTCTCATTGACGGCAAGCGACTTGCAGGCAAGGACAACGAGGCGCGCAGCCAGTTGAGCCGGATCGCGGCAGCTCAGGTGCGTCACATCGAGATCATCCGGGGCACCTCGGGGGATCTGGACGTGCGCAGCGCCGGGCAGATCGTCAACATCGTGCTGCTGGAAACGCTGGCCACCTCGACGGTGTCGGTGGAGGCGGGGGCGATCGCCTACCGCGATGATCACGTCGAGCCTCAGGGCAGTGTGGTTTACAGCGGGCAGCGCGGCGGATTGAACTACCTTTTCAGCGCCGAGAGCCGCGCCAACTACGAATCGCTGCACAGCTGGGAGTCCAGCTACAACGCCGACTTCTCGCCGAATGATCGCATTCTGGTGGATCAGGTGCGCGAGCAGAACAATCTGAGCCTGAACAGCAATCTCACCTATGATCTGAGCCTGAACGATCGGCTCGCCTTCAATGCGCTCTACAGCGAGACCGATCCGCCCACCCGCCTCGAGCGCGAGATCATCAACCTGAATCGCGTGCCTGCCGTGTCGCGCTGGGAACGCGAGGCCCTGCCTTCGACTCGCGACAACTGGGAGGCGGGAGGCGATTATGAACACCTGTTTCCGAACGGCAGCCGCTATCGGGCGCTGGTGATCTTCAACGAGGAGAACCAGGACACGGTGCGTGAGCGCTTCACGGGCGCCACGCAAGAAAGCACCACGCGCAAGAACCTGTATCTCTCGACACAGACACGCAATGTCGAACGCATTCTGCGCACTTCCTACAACTTCCAGCTTGCTGCCAGTCAGGGCGTCGAAGTTGGCGTCGAGCGCGCCTTGACGCGGCTGGATTCGGCGCTGCGCATGGGGGTGGCCTCGGCTGGTGGCAGCAGCTCTGCTGCCCATGGGGATCTGGTGCCCGTCGTCGTGCCCAACGCCAATTCCACGGTGCAGGAAATTCGTTACGAGGCCTTCGGCGTGCACAACTGGCAGCTGAATCCCCGCATGGCGCTGGAGACCACCCTGCTGGTGGAAGTGTCCGAGATCGAGCAGTGGGGCGATGTGCGCAATCGTCGCAGTTTCACGTTTCCGCGTCCGAAGGTGGATTACCGCTTCGACATGAATGCCTCCACCCAGTTGCGCCTGACCGTGGAGCGTTTCATCTCTCAACTGGCCTTCGCGGATTTCGCCGCGGCCTCTGCCAACAACCGGGATGAGCAGCAGGCCATCGTGGCCGGCAATCCCGAACTGGAGCAGGAGAAATCCTGGCGTTACACCGCGAATCTCGAGTACCGCCTGGCTCAGGACCGCGGCGTGCTCAACGCCAATCTGTTCTTCTATGACGTCGAGGACGCCATCGGCAAGATCGACATTTCACCTTCGCCCACGCAGATCCTCTCGGCGAATGGCAATACAGGGGATGGCGAAATCTATGGCGTGAATCTCGATGCCAGCATCCGTTACAGCATCCTCGGACTGCCTCCGGCCCTGATCACTGCCGGACTGCTGGTGCAGGACTCGACCATCATCGACCCGATGGGCGGTTTCGAACGCCGCATCGTGCCCTTCGACAGGGGCAATGTGAGGCTGGGCCTGCGCCAGGATCTGCCCGCGCTGGGCCTGAGCCTGGGCATGAATTACCGCGAGGGCATCGAAGGCAATCGCAAGATTGTCGATATCGACAAGATCGACGTTGTCGGCTTTCCGCGCACGCTGAATCTCTTCATCGAGAAGCGCGCCTTCGGCGGCTATGCCTTCCGGCTGGATGCGAACAATGTCACCGACGGCGAGCGCTGCCGGACGCGTGAGCGTTTCGCGGGTTCGCTGGTACTCTCGGCACCGGTGGTGGAGTACGAGAACAATTGCAATATCACCGGTCCACAGTATGTGTTCACGGTGCGCAAGACTTTTCAATGAGTCATGCGCAGCCAGTGTGAGTCAGCTCGGGTACCTGGCTTGCAATGCCCTGGCGGCTCCACTATCTTCGCCGACCTGAGTTTTTGACGGATTCATTCCAGCGACAGGATCATGCAACTGCTACAGCACGCCACCAGCTTTCTCGCGCTCTCGCAGCTGCTGTTCATGGCGCTGTTCTATCTGGCCTATTACCGTCATCAGATGCTCGGCAAGCTGATGGCCCTGTACGCCACCTGCCTCATGGGATTCATTCTGGCGGTGCTGCCAGAGCTGGACAGTGGCCCGCGCACACTGGACATCGCTTTCGGCATTCTCGCCATCACTTCGCCAGCCCTGTTGTGGGTGATCACACGCTATCTCTTCGTGGACGAGCCCAAGGTGGATGCCCGCATCTGGGCCGTGATTGTCTCCTACATCGGCTTGCGCGCCATCGGCATGGTGATCGGCGATGACGAGGGTATTCCCTATATCCTGATGTTCGTGCTGCCGCAGCTGGCCATGCTGGGATTCGCGTGCCATGTGGTCTACATGGCGGTCCTGGGGCTTGGCAGCGATCTGGTGGAACCAAGGCGGCGACTGCGCGTGCCGTTCGCCATCACCATGGGCTCCATCGTGGCCATCATCGTGGGCTCGGGCTTCCTGCCCCTGCCGGGCCAGTGGTTGTACAGCGTCTACATCGGCGCCATTTTCCTCTTCATACTCTTCTTCAATCTGGCTACCTTCCGCCTGCACAAGGATTCGCCGCAACTGATCGAGCCCGTGGTGGAAACCGCGCTGCCTTCGCTCAAGAGTCGAGTGAGCGAGCGCGACAAGGACAGGCCGTTGATCGATCGCATCCACGCCGTCATGGAAGATGAACGGCTCTACGCCCAACCGGGCTTGACCATCGGTGAACTCGCCGCGCGCGTCTCCATGCAGGAGTACCGCCTGCGCAAGTTGATCAACCAGAAACTGCATTACCGCAATTTCAATCAGTACCTGAATCAGTACCGGATCGCCGAGGCGGCACGTCGGCTGCAGAGTGCCGAGGAAAGCCAGGTGCCGATCTCGACCATCGCCCTTGATGTGGGCTATGCCTCCCTGTCGTCCTTCAACAAGGCCTTCAAGGAATTGCACGGTGTCACGCCATCGATCTATCGCAGCAGAGCACTCGCCTGAGACGCAGCCTCGGCTATACTTCGCGCACACCAACGAAAGCAGAAGGGTCGAGCATGCGACTTGCGCCGGGCCAGCGACACGTCATTCTTCAGGAAATGGGTATTCAGACCTATGTTCCGCGTATCGTCCTGCCTGGAGCCAGGCCCTCTCCGGTGTGGGTCGCTGAACCGCTTCGGGACACGCCGGCACTGTCCCCGTTAGCCGCAGCAGAGTCGACGCGTCAACCAGGCTCTGCGCGAGTGCTGCCGACGATGCCAGTCGTCGGCGAGGTGCCGGCGCTCTCCAGGAGCGAGCCGCCGGAACCCGGAACTACCGCTCCGACACAGCCGATTCCCGCGCCAGTGGCCTTCAGCCCTGCCGCAGCGGCCGAGGCGGTCAACTTCGCGTTTGCCTATGTGCCCGTCAACGAGCATCTCGCGGTGATTTGCGAGCTGCCCTGGGCCCGTTCTGCTGTGTTATCGCCTTCCTGCAGGCAATTGCTGGCGGACTTGCTCAAGGCCATCGGCGCGCCCTGTGAGGCAGAGCGATTGTCTCCCATGGTGTTCAGCTGGCCGCTGGCAGATGCAGGCGACATGCCTGCGGATGCGCAGACCGCCCGTCACATGCTTGAGGGCTTCTTGTCCCGCCGCTTGAAATTGCGGCCTGTGCCGCACGTGCTGATCCTCGCCGAGTAGTCCGCGGAATATCTGTTTCCTGCGGCGAGTCAACCACAGGCCGGCGAGCTGCAACGGCACCCGCGCTTTGCCGTCGAGGTGCTCGTGACCCACAGCCTCCACGCCATGGAGGCAGTGCGCGAGCTGAAGCGGTCCGCATGGCAGGCCCTGCAGCCGCTCAAGCAGGCGCTGGCCACGTCCGTAGCGCCAGACCAGCATCAGGGGGTGTGACATGCTGCCTCAGACAGCCCGTTCAGACTCCGTGAATGTCTTCCTGCGCGCCATGCGCCCGAGTGATCTCGATCTGGTTGTGGAAAGTGAAACCCTGTCGCTCAAGAATCCCTGGTCCAAGCGCATCTTCGCCGACTGTCTGCGAGCGGGTTACGAATGCTGGGTGCTGGCCACTCGCGACCGAATCGTGGCCCATGGTGTGCTGTCGGTCGGCGTGGAAGAGGCTCACGTGCTCACGCTTTGCGTGCATCCGGATTTTCGGCGCCGGGGCTACGGCCGGCGCATGCTCCGGCATCTGCTGGACAAAGGCTATCGCAAGTCTGCACGAGTGTGCTTTCTGGAAGTTCGCCCGTCGAATGTGGAGGCCAGGGCTCTCTACCTCTCGATGGGGTTTGTGCAGGTGGGGGAGCGGCGCCAGTACTACCCTCTGGAGCCGGGCGACACGCAGCGCGAGGATGCGCTCATTCTCTCGTGTGCTCTTCCCCTGGAGCTTCGCGCTTGACGACTCTGTGCCACAGATAGCGGGCCAGATTCACGAGCGCCACCACCACCAGGGCGAACACCATCACCAGCACCAGCAGCAGCACGCAGCTGATGAAGAAGCGCAGCAGATTGTCGCGCGCTTCCGCATAGGCGGCAGCCAGGGCGTAGAGCGACGCCGCGCCGATGGCCAGGCCGCTGAGGGTGGACCGGGTGCTCTTGCGCATTTTCAGGCGGGGAAGTTTCATGGTCAGTGCTCGTGGCCTTGCAGTCGTCAACGGGTGATTACGGGGGCGCCGTCCTTGTCGGGCCAGGTGTGTCGGCATTCGGGATACTGGCTGCACCCCCAGAAATAACCGTTCTTGCCGCGCCGACGCTTCAGCAGTTGTCCGCAGAAAGTGCAGCGCCAGGACTTGGCCGGGACGCCATTATCGTCGGCGAGCCGAGTCTTGCAAGCCTTGTCATAGCCGGTGCAGTACCAGTAATGGCCCTGACTGTCCTGCGCTCGCACCAGGCGTCGTGTGCACACCGGGCAGCGAAAGCGTTCATCCGGCACCTTCGACGGCTTGCCGTCGAGATCGAACAGGGTGGTCTTGCAGTCAGGATACCCCGTGCATCCCCAGAACGGCCCCATCCGGCCCGCAATCCTGCGCAGTGGCTTGCGACAGCTCGGGCATAGCGGCTGCCTGGCAGGAGGCGGGGAAGGGGTGTCACCGAGCAGATCTGCCGCCATGCCGGCGCACCTCGTCAGGTCAAGCGGACATAAGACTCGAGCTGCTGCAGCAGTCGGGTATTCTCGTCGTGCGTGCCGATCGTGATGCGCAGCTTGTCCCGCAGGCGCGGCTGGTCGAAGTAACGCACCAGAATGCCGCTGTCCTTCAGTCGCTGGTAGAACTCGCGCGCCATGATCTCGGTACTGACGAAGCGGGAGTCTCCATTGGGCACCCGTGCCAGCACGAAATTGCTCTGACTCGGGGCGCAGGCGAAGCCCAGGGCCGTCAGGGCGGCAGCCACTCTGGCGCGCTCGACGCGCACCTTCTCCCAGCTCAGCGCGGCGCTGGCGCGGTCGCGCAGGGCGGCCGTGGCGAGCACCTGGGAAATCACGTCGGTGTTGTAGCTGTCCCGTGTCTTGTACAGCATGGGGGCGATCAGGCTGGCGGCCCCGATGCCGTAGGCGAAGCGCAGGCCGGCAAGGGAGTAGCCCTTGCTCAAGGTGCGCAGGATCATCACGTTGTCCAACTCCCGCACCAGGCTCACCGCGTCGTGGCGCAGGCCGGGATCGATGAAATCGACATAAGCCTCGTCGATCACCAGCACACCCTTGAAGGTGCGAGCGATGGCGCCAAGGCTGGCCGCTGATGTCAGCAATCCTGACGGGGCGTGCGGATTCACCACGAAGGCCAGACTCGCACCACTGGCATTCAGCCTGTCGGCGAAATCCTCGGCCATTGTCCAGTCGTCCTGCAGATCGATGCGCACGACGTCGCAGCCATGTATCTCTGCCAGCACCGGATAGAGCGAGTAACTTGGTTCCGCAATGGCAATGGCGCCCCCCGGTTCGACGAAGGTCGTGATGACGAGACGCAGCAGCTCGTCGCCGCCATTGGTGGCGATGAAATTGTCCACTTGCAGATGATGGTATTCCGCCGCCACGTGCCTGAACTCATTCGCCAGCGGCTGCGGATAGCGACGCAGGTCTTCCACGCGCAGACTCTGCAGGGCGGCGACCACGGCGGCGCTCGCGGGGTAGGGATTCTCGTTGGTGTTCAGCTTGATGATGCCGGGCTGGTTCGGTTGTTCACCGGAACTGTAGCCTGTCATGCGCTGGATGTTCGGACGTTCGTAGCTCATAGGATGGAGTGTCGCTGCAGTGCCGGCAGAAGCCGCTGGAGTGGATCCGCCGGTCGTGATTCAGAGCGGCCAAGGTTACTGGTTAATGTGTCATGGTTCAATCTTGATGCAGTTGTCAGGAAGATGGTCGCGGACTGGCTCAGGCGACCGCTCTGCCGTTCATTGAGCGCAATTCAAGGGCGGGGGCAGTGACGCGAGGCTGGCGCCGCGCAGCGAATGCCGGCTGGAGGCTTCAAGGATATGGATCGCTTGTTCCTTTAAATGGCCCGAAAAGGAAATTGGCTTCGCCAAAGTCCATGGCTTTTTCTCAGAGACTGCTCATGTAAGTGGCGACACGCGCATTCCAGCCCTCGCGCCATCTTGCCTCGCCGCGGTCGCCTGGGGAATTCATGATTCTTCGTGCCAGAACAACCTTGGCCGAGCGCGAGAACTGGGTCATCAGCGGGGTGTCATTGCGCGTCTGCAGAAGTTGCTCGAGCACCTGCAGCAAGCCCCAGCCCTGGCCTGCATAGCGCTCGGCCTCTGCAGTGCCCTCGCCCTTGAAATTGACATAGTCGATCAGGGCGTACATGCCGAGTGGCGGCTCGCTGCGAGCAATCTCCAGGAACAGAGCGGCGACTTCTTCCTTCTGCGTGGTGTGCTCCAGCAGGGCAGGCAGGCTGGCGTGCATGCGCTCGATAATGAACTGCACTTGAACGGAGCGGGTGTCATTCAGGAAGTCCCGCAGCGTCTGCATGCGCGGGCTGTCGAGATCGGCAAGGAACGAGACCCTGTCGGGCCAGGGGGAGTCGCGCTCTGGCAGACTCGCCACCCACTCGGGAATGGCGACCCCTTGTGCTTCATAGTAGTTGAGCAGTGCAGGGAAACTTTCCACGAAGACATCCTGCTGTCCTGCCCGGTACCAGATGAAATGTCCGATGCCCAGGGAAGGGAAGTCTTCGCCCGCGTTCCAACTGGTTAAGCACGCAGTTTTCAGGTTACACTCGTTGGCGAAAATGCGTTCTCCGATCCAGTCCGTCTGTTCCGTCGTCAAGATTGGCAGGTCGTCCTCTGGCAGGCGTGAACAGCCGCCGATGAGCAGGGGAACGAGCAGCAACAGCGCGAGGGACCAGGGACGTTTCTTCACTGCAGATTTCCAGAAGTTGAATGCATGAATGAGCGGGGCAGAGCCATGTGCGCTGCCAGCCCGTGCAGAACAGTGCGAGCAAGCATACTTGAATCAGACAGCAGAAGTCATCGACGTCAAAGAGCCGGAGCCGCAGGATGAATTTGTCCGCGGACTGGCGCTGATCTATCAGCGACTGAAGCAGAGCAAGCATCTGAAGAAAGCCATGAAGGAGGTCGAGAGTTCCTTGCTCGAACTGCTTGGCGTGCGTCTTTTCACCATCTATCAATGTGTGCAGAACGGCAAGGAAGTCCTGGCCAGTTTCAAGGGCGGCGATCCTGACGACAACAACGCCACCGAGATTCGCGTTCCTTTCAGCCCGACCTCCCTGGCAGGATACGTGGCGCTGAGCCAGCGTGCTCTCGTGATTCGCAACGTGCTCGACCAGCAGGAATTGCTGGATATCCACCCCAGGCTTCGCTTCGATCGTCGCTTCAGTGACGCCAAGGGCTGGGCCGTGAAGTCCCAGATCGTCGTGCCGATCAAGGACGGGATTCTGCTTGGCGTGCTGCAACTGATCAATTTCGTGGGCGATCGCGACTTCACCAAGACCGATCTCAAGCACGCGATGATGGTCTCCCAGATGCTGGCCAAACAGTTCCGCTCGGAATTGCAGAGCACGCAGGGGCCTTACGATTATCTGGTCCAGAAGAACAAGATCAGCAGTCAGGAACTCGAGGATGTGCAGAACAAGGTCGGCCTCTACGGCGGCTCGGTGTCGCGCATCCTGATGGAGGACTTCGGCATCGATGCCGACACCATCGGCGCCTCCCTCGAGTACTACTATCGTGTGCCCTACATGAAGTATCAGCCCGGCCACGTTCTGCCGTCCGAGCTGTTCGAGAACATCGGTGTCAGCTATCTGCGCAAGAACCTCTGGCTGCCAGTGGCCGGCAACAAGGAAGAGGCCGTCATCCTCATCGATGACCCGAGCGACTACCAGCGCATCATGGAAATCCAGGGCGTGCTCAATGCCCGCAACTACGCCTTCCGCGTCGGCCTGCCGGAACACATCCAGATGTTCCTGCGCGATGACGACGGCAGCGACGCCGAGGCTGGCTTCGACGATGTGTTCTCTCGCCTGGAAGAGCAGGGCAATGTCGAGGTCGAGTCAGAGGAAGAGCAGGAAGAGGAAAGCCTCGCGGCCACCTCGGCCATCATTCAACTGGTGAATCGCATCATCACCGAGGCGGATCGCCTTGGCGCTTCGGATATCCATGTCGAACCTGGCAAGGATCAGGCGCCCGGCATCGTGCGCATCCGTGTGGATGGCGTGTGCCGCGAACTGCTCAAGGTGCCCAAGGAACATACTTCCGCGCTCATTGCGCGCATCAAGGTCATCTCTCGACTGAACATCGCCGAGCGTCGCCTGCCTCAGGATGGCAAGTGCAAGCTGAAGGTGCGAGGCAAGAAGCTGGAGCTGAGGGTGGCGACGGTGCCGACGGTCAACGGGGAGAGCGCCGTGCTGCGTCTGCTCGCTGCCGGCAGTGCCATGCCGCTGGAGAAGCTGAACCTTTCGCCGCCCAACTACAAGAAGATCGTCGAGCTGTCTGCTCATCCCCATGGTCTGTTGCTGGTGGTCGGCCCGACCGGCTCCGGCAAGACCACGACACTGCATGGCGTGCTTGGCTTCATCAACACCCCGGATCGCAAGATCTGGACGGCCGAGGATCCGGTCGAGATCACCCAGCCGGGGCTGCAGCAAGTGCAGGTGCTGCCGAAGATCAACTTCACTTTCGCCACGGCCATGCGCGCGTTTCTGCGAGCCGATCCGGATGTCATCCTCATCGGTGAGATGCGCGACCACGAGACCGCCGCCATTGGCATCGAGGCTTCCCTGACGGGACACCTGGTACTTTCCACTCTGCACACCAACTCGGCGCCGGAAACCATCACTCGACTGCTGGACCTCGGGCTGGATCCGGTCAATTTCTCCGATGCCTTGCTGGGCGTGCTGGCGCAACGTCTGATGCGCACACTCTGTAAGTCGTGCAAGGAAGCCTACCGTCCAGGCAAGCAGGAGCTGGATCACCTGATCGACAACTACGGGCGGGACATCTTCCCGGAACTCGGGGTCGATCTCGAGACAGTGCAGCTGAATCGCCCGGTGGGCTGCGACGAGTGCGGCGGCACCGGCTACAAGGGGCGTACCGGCATCCATGAACTGCTGGTGGGCACGCACGAGCTGCGCAGCCTGATCTACAACAAGGCCGATCTCGACACGCTGCGCGCGCAAGCCTTGCGCGATGGCATGCGCACCCTCAAGCAGGACGGCATCAACAAGATCTTCATGGGGCTCAGTGACTACAAGCAGCTGCTGGGTGTGGTGGCGGAGTAGTCTCGACACTGCATTTGTTGAACCGGTTCAAGCTTCTGCACTCTGATGCTCAGCATTCCACTCCCCGCTCGCTATAGTGGCCCCGCGCCAGTGAGTTCTGGCGTGGGCATCATGTCAGGGGAGCTGGTCACCATGAAATCGCTCTTGTCTGTTCTCGCGATCTTTCTCTGTATTGGTCTGTTGCTGGCGCGGGAGGTTCTGAGTCGCTTCGGTCTCGAGTCCAGCTATTGGCTGATGGCAGTGTGCGCGGCCGTTTTCACCGCGCTGCTGACCGGTCGCAGCGTGGCCTTGATGGCGGTCGTGCTGACTCTGGGGCTGGTCTTGAACGTTCCTGCTGCAGCACTCGGGGGAATTGCCGTGGATCAGGATCTGCTGCTGGCTTCGCTGCTGGGCGTCATCGTACTGCCGCTGGTGCATCGCCTCGTCCTGCGCTAAGGGGCTCTTACATCACTCCACGCCCTGGCGTCAGTACGTAGCGGCGCAGGCGCCAGTCACCTTCCCGGTATTCCAGTTCCGCAGCCACATCAGCAATCCCATAGGCAAAGCTTGCACGCAGTTGCAGGCTGGCACTGCCTGTCACGCCGCTGAAGAGAGGCGGCACGAAGATGTCGCCCTTGGGGGGCTCCAGCACGATCAACTCGCCAAAGCGCTCCAGGGGAGTCAGATCGGGCGGCGCAAGAGAGAGGTCGTCGTCCGCCAGGGCAAGAAGGGGGGCCGAGTCCGCGCCGTCCAGCAGCGACCGGGTGATGTCCGTGACGAGGTTGCGGGCCTCGGCGGTTGTCCTTGTTTGGTGGAAGAACTCGATCGCGAAATAACCGGCAACGAGTGAGGCGACAGCGGCGAGGGTCGAGGCGATGCGGAAAAGGCCGGTTTTCACTTGCGGTTTCCTTGCGTGCGGAGCTGTCGGAAAGAGCAGAATCGGGCCGGATTATAGAGCAAGAAAAGCTAATAAAAACAGCGTTCAAACCGTCGCCATTTAACAAGTTTTCTAAAAGTGCCCTGTTTTTATGCACACATGGGGCAGATTTGTCACGTTTCTCTTGAAAACCCGTGTTTTTTGCGGTGAGAACGTTCGATCACATGCTATCTATTTGAAAAGTATGGAAAAAAGTAATTGGTTAAAAAATAACCAACTTGTCTGGAAGTGCGGATTTTTCAGCGTTTGCGGGCATTATTTTCACCTTATCAACTGACTTATCCACAGAATCTGTGGAAAAGAATTTTCGGTATTCCCATCACAGTCAGCATTCGTCGTCAACCACCAATCACCGCGAATGTGCGCGACTGGACGCAAGCGTTGAGGGTGAGAACTATCGAGTGTGCAGGAAGGAAACAAAACCCTTCCCAAAGTGTTACCAACAGGCATTCCGTACATTGGCGAACGGGATTATGACTTTGTCTTGTCTCGGCATCAGTGGTATCGTGTGGCCGTACTTTCCGTGATCCGTGGCATGAAAATGGTAGAGCTGACTGGTGACATTCCTTTCTTGTGGAGGCTGAGCCCCGAGTCCAGCGAAGGTCTCTGTGCTGTCTCCATGGTGGTGCCCTATGAAACCGATGATGACCGTCGCGATCTGACCATCGAGACCAGTGTCGTCAGTTTCGCGTCCGACAGTTCTCGAGCCGAAACCGAGGAAATGCTGGAGTGGAATCAGGATGACATCAGCCTGTTCCTCAAGCTGGTCGCGCACGAGCAGAACGAGCACCGCCTGGCCATGCTGGAAAGCGTGCGCATCGATCTCACCGACCCTGCCATCATCGACATCATCCATGTGGTGGCGGCGGCAGGATTCGGCATGGCCTACAGCTCCCAGGGCGTTCTCAGACCCTCCAGTGGCGTTTATCCCGCTCACGCCTGCGACATCGGCAGCTTCGCTTCCCTGAACACGCTCGACGGCTTCAAGCGCTGCGTCGTGGTCGACATCGACAACGAGGAAGTGGTGTGCGTCCTGCTGGATGAAGTCGACGTCGAAGTCGAAGGTGAGTACGAGCGGCTCAGTCGGCACGATCTGCTGCTCGTCAAGCGCGCCGACCTGCTGCACCCGGACTTCGCCGTCACCACTGGTCGCCCCGCTTCTGCGACGGTGCACTAGCGCCCCCCGCGAACTGCCCGCCCCGGACTTCCCTGACGAGCGCCCCCAGGGCCGCGAGCTCCCATTCAGCACAGGAACACATTCATGACCCAGAGCGCCCTGGCAGACGAGATTGCCCGTCGACGCACCTTTGCCATCATTTCCCACCCTGACGCAGGCAAGACCACGATCACGGAGAAGCTGTTGCTGCTCGGGCGCCTGATCCAGAAGGGCGGGACGGTGAAGGGCAAGAAATCCGACCGTCATGCCACGTCGGACTGGATGGCCATGGAGCAGCAGCGTGGCATCTCTGTCACCTCTTCCGTGATGCAGTTCCCCTACAACGATCGCATCGTGAACCTGCTTGACACCCCCGGTCACGAGGACTTCTCCGAGGACACCTACCGCGTGCTGACCGCCGTGGACTCGGCCCTGATGGTGGTGGATGGCGCCAAGGGCGTGGAGGAGCGCACCATCAAGCTGATGGACGTCTGCCGCCTGCGAGACACGCCCATCTTCACGTTCGTCAACAAGCTCGATCGCGAGACGCTCAACCCCATCGAGGTGCTCGACGAGATAGAGACCGTGCTCAAGATCCGCTGCGCCCCGATCAACTGGCCGCTGGGCATGGGCAAGGAGTTCAAGGGCGTCTACAACCTCTACACCGATACCATCCATGTGTACCAGCACGGACAAGGTGACCGGATTCCCGACGATGTCCGCATCCAGGGCCTGGACAGTCCCGAAGCCCGCGCGCTGCTGGGGGCTTACGCCGACGATGTGCAGATGGACATCGAGCTGGTGCGTGGCGCCAGCAATCTCTTCGACGTGAACGAGTACCTTGCCGGCCGCATGACCCCCGTGTATTTCGGCACGGCTCTGGGCAATTTCGGCGTCCGCGAGATGCTGGAGCAGTTCGTGGAATGGGCGCCTTCGCCGCTGCCGCGCAAGACGCAGACCCGTCTGGTGGCACCCGACGAGGCCCCGTTCAGCGCCTTCGTGTTCAAGATTCAGGCGAACATGGACCCGAACCACCGCGACCGCGTGGCCTTTCTGCGCGTGTGTTCCGGTGCCTACACACGCGGCATGAAGGTGTTGCACACGCGCATCGGCAAGGAGGTGCGGGTCAGCGACGCCGTCACCTTCCTGGCCGGCGAGCGTGAACAGGCGGAAGAAGCCGTCTCCGGCGACATCCTGGGCTTTCACAACCATGGCACCATCCAGATCGGCGATACCTTCACGGAAGGGGAGTTGCTGCAGTTCACGGGCATTCCCCACTTCGCGCCGGAACTGTTCAAGCGTATCCGCCTGAAGGATCCGCTCAAGATGAAGCAGCTGCAGAAGGGCTTGAAGCAACTGGCGGAGGAGGGCTCAGTGCAGGTCTTCATGCCGCTGAAGAACAACGACTTGATCGTCGGCGCTGTCGGTGCGCTGCAGTTCGAAGTCGTGGCCTTCCGCCTGCAGGACGAATACAAGGTGGATTGTCTCTACGAAGGCGTCAGTGTCCACAGTGCCCGCTGGGTGCGCAGCAAGGACAGGGCCAAGCTGGAGGAATTCCGCAAGAAGGCCTATGACAACGTCGCCGTGGATGGCGGCGATCACCTGACCTATCTGGCTCCTTCCCGCGTCAACCTCGCTCTCATGGAAGAGCGCTGGCCCGAGATCGAATTCCACGCCACGCGTGAACACTAACGCGCTGCTGACAGCACAAGAGGATTTATGCAGTTTGAACTCAAGGCTACCGATGGCCTCGCAAGACGCGGCACCCTTCGTTTCCCTCGCGGCGAGGTGCAGACCCCGGCCTTCATGCCGGTCGGCACCTATGGCACCGTCAAGGGCATGACGCCTGCTCAGGTCGAAGAGACGGGCGCGCAGATCCTGCTGGGCAACACCTTCCATCTCATGCTGCGTCCAGGCACCGAGATCGTGAAACGCCACGGCGGCCTGCACGGCTTCATTGGCTGGGACAGACCGATCCTGACGGATTCGGGCGGCTTTCAGGTGTTCAGCCTCGGAGACATGCGCAAGATCACGGAAGAGGGCGTGAAATTCCGCTCGCCGGTGGATGGTGCCCAGGTCTTTCTGGGTCCGGAGTCAGCCATCAAGGTACAGCAGGACCTGGGCTCGGACATCATCATGGTGTTCGACGAGTGCACGCCCTATCCCGTCTCCGAAAAGGAGGCCGAAGCCTCGATGCAGCTTTCCCTGCGCTGGGCGCTGCGCTGTCGCGAGGCGCATGGTGAGCATCCTTCGGCGCTCTTCGGCATCGTTCAGGGCGGCATGTTCATGCACCTGCGCGAACAGTCTCTGCAGGCCCTGACGGCCATGGATTTCGATGGCTATGCCATCGGGGGACTCTCGGTCGGCGAACCCAAGGAAGACATGATTCGCGTGCTCGATCACATCGCGCATCGCATGCCCGCACACAAGCCGCGCTACCTCATGGGGGTGGGCACACCGGACGACATCATCCAGGCCGTTCTGCGCGGTGTGGACATGTTCGACTGCGTGATGCCGACCCGCAATGCGCGCAACGCCCACCTGTTCACCAGCGGCGGTCTGGTGCGCCTGCGCAATGCCCGCTACCGCGACTATACCGGTCCGCTGGACCCGGAATGCGACTGCTACACCTGCCGCAATTTCAGTCTGGCGTACCTGCATCACCTCGACAAATGCAAGGAAATGCTGGGCGCACAGGTTAATACCATCCACAACCTGCGCTTCTACCAGAAACTGATGCAAGGTTTGCGCGAGGCTATAGAACAGGGTAGATTGGCGGCCTTCGTCGCAGCGTTCCAGGCGCGGCAAGCGCCTGCCGAGCCGGAGTCGCCCTGATCCAAAACCTGCAGATTCCCGGTCCGCTCAGGGCTGGTGACGAGTTGCCGACGCAGTCCATCGCACATCATCAAGAGAGATCGACACCATGAACTTCTTCATCAGCGCCGCCCATGCCCAGGACGCCGCCGCCCAGGGTCCCAGCCCCGTCTTCAACCTGATCTTCATTGGCGGCATGTTCGTGCTGTTCTATTTCATCCTGTGGCGTCCGCAGTCCAAGCGAGCCAAGGAGCACCGCGAGCTGGTGAGCAGTCTGGCCAAGGGCGACGAAGTGCTGACCAGCGGCGGCCTGCTCGGGCGCGTCACCAAGGTCACCGATGATTACGTCACCCTGCAGGTGGCGGAAGGTGTCGAGCTGTGCATGCAGAAGGTGTCCATTGCCGCCGCGCTGCCCAAGGGCACACTCAAGTCGATTCAGTAAGTGAACCCGGCTGTCGCTGCTCGCGGCAGCCTCTGCGAGTGAGCAAGTCATGCTGAACAAGTTTCCCCTCTGGAAGAACCTCCTCATTCTCTTCGTGGTCGTGCTGGGGGCCATCTACTCGGCCCCGAACCTCTATCCTGACGACCCCGCCGTGCAGATCACCCATGAAAGCAATCCGATCGACGAATTCGTGATGGGCACTGCCACCGATGCCCTGCGGGCAGAGGGCATCGATTTCTTCGGCGAGTCCGTGGACGGGCGTTCCGGCATCATCCGTTTCGCCAACCTGGAGGATCAGCTGCGCGGCAAGTCCGTGATCGAAGCCGCGATTGGCAGTGGGTATTTCACCGCGCTCAATCTGGCGCCGACGACGCCAGGCTGGCTGCAGGCGCTGAACGCCGGCAAGATGAGCCTCGGTCTGGACCTGCAGGGTGGCGTGCACTTCCTGATGGAAGTCGACATGGACGCCGCTCTCGAGCGCCGCATGGACAACACTGTCAGCACGATCCGCCAGCTGCTGCGCAGCGAGCGCATTCGGTCCCGCGCCCTGGAGCTTGAAGAGCCCAATCTGATCGTGGCCCGTTTCGACGACGAGGAATCCCGTTCTGCTGCCCGCGCCCTCATTCGCGAGAACTTCGTGGAACTGCAGACGATCAACCGCGAGCAAGGCGGTGACTTCTTCCTCGACATGAGTCTCACGGAAGCCGATATCCTGCAGATGCAGCGCGATACCATCGCCGCCAACAAGACCACCATCCTCAATCGTGTCGACTCCCTGGGTGTCGCCGAGCCAGTGGTGCAGCAGCAGGGCGTGAACCGCATCGTGGTGGAGCTGCCCGGCGTGCAGGACACCGCTCAGGCCAAGCGCATCCTGCAGCGCATCGCCACCCTCAATTTCCATCTGGAAGCGGCCCCTGGCTCGCCGCCCTCGTCCTACACCACCTACGAGTACCAGGGCATGCTGGTGGATGTGAGCAACGAAGTGATCCTGCAGGGTGACCGCGTCAGCAATGTGCGCTCCACACTCGATCAGCAGGGCCTGCCCCAGGTCGCCATCAACCTGGATGCCCAGGGCGGCGAGCAGTTCAGCCGCGTCACCCGCGACAACATCGGCCGCCTGATGGACATCGTGCTGAGCGAGACCAAGACGCGAACCGTGCTGGAGCCTGACGAGAACGGCAACATGGTCGAGCGGCAGGAGACTTACGAAGAGAAGCGCCTGATCAGCCACGCCACCATCCGTGCCGCCCCCGGTCGCCAGTGCGTGCTCACCGGGCTGGAGACGAAGGACGCCAACGAACTTTCCCTGCTGATCCGCTCCGGCGCC
>JACCDI010467409.1_pt1 | contig 29444 bp, 32 predicted proteins | sample 7442791 | NCBI WGS metagenome assembly JACCDI01 (sample SAMN15323434, study PRJNA562643) | freshwater metagenome | isolation source: river surface water | place: USA:Blue River Watershed | collected 2017-08-15
ATTGGCCGAAGTCGTCGCGGAACGAGAAGATGCGCTCCTTCGCGCGGGCCTTCTCTTCATCGCGGCGCGCGCCGCCGATGCAGGCGTCGAACTTGTGCTCGGCGATGGTCTCGAGCAGCGTGACGGCCTGTGCCGCGTTGCGCGAATCGGTGTCCGGATTACGCAGGCGCACGGTGCCGCGCTTGATCGAATCCTCGACCGAACCCACGATCAGGCGCTCGCCCAGTTCAGCCACGCGGCGGTCGCGGAACTCGATCACTTCCGGGAAGTTGTGGCCGGTGTCGATATGCACCAGCGGGAACGGGAATTTGCCGGGACGGAAAGCCTTCTCGGCAATGCGCAGCAGGACCACGGAGTCCTTGCCACCCGAGAACAGCAGCGCCGGGTTGCCGCACTCGGCAGCGACCTCGCGCATGATGTGGATGGACTCGGATTCCAGCCAGTCGAGATGGCGATTGCTCGCGGCGTCGATGAAATGGGTATTGTCTACAGCGGTGTTCATAGTATTTTCCAGCGGATGTTTTCCAGCAGGTCTGCGCAGTGCAGGATGAGACCGGGATGATCAGGCGGACTTGATGCGAACCAGCTTCCCGTCAACGACGTGCAGGCCGCACTCCTTCGAGTCGGGTTGCTCCCACCACCAGCGGCCGGCGCGGACATCTTCGCCCGGTTGAATCGCGCGGGTGCAGGGCTCGCAACCGATCGACGGATAGCCCTTGTCATGCAAGGGATTATACGGAACCTGATTGCTTTTCAGGTAATGCCAGACCTCGGCCTCGGTCCAGTCGGCCAGCGGGTTGAACTTCTGCATGCCGTGCGCGGCATCGTCTTCCTGCACCGCCAGTTCTGAGCGGGTCGTCGACTGCGCGCGGCGCTGTCCGGTGATCCAAGCCTTGTTGCCGGCGAGCGCGCGGTTTAGCGGCTCGACCTTGCGGATGCGGCAGCATTCCTTGCGCATCTCGACACTGTCATAGAAAGCGTTCAGGCCGTTGGCGGACACGTAGGCATCGACTGCAGCCGGCTCCGGCTTGTACAGCGCAACGTCGTAGCCATAAGTCTCGCGGATGCGATCGACCATGCCCAACGTCTCCGCATGCAGGCGGCCAGTCTCGAGTGTGAAGATTTTGATCGGCAGCTTCGCGCGCAGGATCAGGTCGGCCAGCACCATGTCCTCGGCCGCGAGGCTCGATGCAAATACGGCCGGCGAGTACTCCGCAGCGATACGCGCGAGCGTCGCCTTCGCATCGGCCAGCACACGCTCGAAGTGCGTGCTGTCGATGTCTGCAGCGGTGAGGTCGGTCGCGCTCATCATGCTTCCTGTGCGGCAGGACGCGCAAAGCGGCGGAACAGCGGCGTCTTCTGGTCCCACGAGGTCTGGTAAGCGTCTGAAAAATCGGACAGGCCCTTCAGAGCTTCCTCGATCGAACGGTCTTCACGGGTCGCGAATGCATTGAAGCCGACGCGCGACATGTAGAACAGCTGGTCGCGCAGCACATCGCCGACCGCGCGCACTTCGCCGGTGTAGCCCAGACGCGCACGCAGGTTGTACGCGATCGAATAGCCACGGCCATCCGCAAAGGTCGGGAAATCGACCGCGACCAGCGGCAGCGATGCGGCGTCTTCCTTCAGTTGCTCGGGACGCTCATCGCTGGCCAGCCAGACGCCGATCTCGCCGGCGCCGGCGCGCGCAGCCAGCGTGGTCTTCTGCGCGAGCCATACCGCCAGCGGCACGATCTGCTTGCCGGCCGGGACAGCCACGGCGTCCGCCGTATCGCCTTCGGCCAGCTTGAAGAGATTCCAGTCGTCGTCGACGATGGCCTTGTCCTTGATGATCTTACGCATAGGCGTCTTCTCCTGCCTGGTACGGATGGCCCTCGATCGGGGTCGCATACACATGAGTCTTGAATGGTTCGACGCCAATGCGGTCGAAGGTATCGATGAAGCGCTCGTCTTCATGGCGCTCGCGCACATAGACGTCGAGCAGGCGGCCGATCACTTCCGGCATCTGGCCGGCCGAGAACGACGGGCCGATGATCTTGCCGACCTGGCTGTCATTGCCCTGACGACCACCGATCGACACCTGATACCACTCGGAGCCATCCTTGTCGACGCCGAGCACACCGATGTTGCCGATGTGATGGTGGCCGCAGGCGTTGATGCAACCCGAAATGTTGAGGTCGATGTCGCCGATGTCATGCTGGAAGTCGAGGTTGTCAAAGCGCTCCGCAATCGCCTCGGCGATCGGGATCGACTTCGCATTCGCGAGCGAGCAGAAGTCGCCGCCCGGGCAGCAGATCATGTCGGTCAACAGGCCCAGGTTCGGGGTCGCGAGGCCATGCGCCTTCGCTTCCTGGAACAGCGCCAGCAGCTCGGACTGCTTCACATCCGGCAGCACCAGGTTCTGCTCATGCGTGACGCGCAGCTCGCCGAAGCTGTAGCGGTCGGCCAGATCAGCGACGAAGTCCATCTGCTCGGCGGTCGCATCACCCGGCGGCGTGCCGGTTTTCTTCAGTGACAGCGTGACGATGGCATAGCCCGGCACCTTGTGCGGCTTCACATTGCGGCCCAGCCAGTTCGAGAACGCCTTGTTCTCGCCACGCTGTTGCTGCAGCAGTGCGTCGCTGTCGCTGAGTTTTTCATACGGCGGTTGCGCGAAATAGCTGGCTACACGTGCCACTTCCTCGGCGGTCAGCGTACTCGGGCTGTCCTTCAGGTCGGCCCATTCGGCCTCGACCTGGCGCGCAAATTCCTCGACCCCCAGTGCCTTGACCAGGATCTTGATGCGCGCCTTGTATTTGTTGTCGCGACGGCCGTACTGGTTGTACACGCGCATGATCGCTTCAACGTAGGTCAGCAGGTGAGGCCAGGGCAGGAATTCGCGGATCACGCTGCCAATGATCGGGGTGCGTCCGAGTCCGCCACCGACCAGTACCTGGAAGCCCAGCTCGCCGGCGTCGTTCTTGACGAGGTTCAGACCGATGTCATGCACCTTGACCGCAGCACGGTCTTCGGCCGCAGCATTGACGGCGATCTTGAACTTGCGCGGCAGCCATGCGAATTCCGGATGGAAGGTGCTCCACTGGCGCAGGATCTCGATGAACGCGCGCGGATCTTCCAGCTCATCGGCAGCAACGCCGGCGAACTGGTCGGTCGTGGTGTTGCGGATGCAATTGCCCGAAGTCTGGATCGCATGCATCTCGACCGATGCCAGGTCGGCCAGGATGGCCGGGGTCTGCTCGAGCTCGATCCAGTTGTACTGGATGTTCTGGCGCGTCGTGAAGTGGCCATAGCCGCGGTCATACTTGCGCGCGATGTGCGCAAACATGCGCATCTGCTTCGACGACAGCAGGCCGTACGGCACAGCCACGCGCAGCATGTACGCATGGCGCTGCATGTACAGGCCATTCTGCAGGCGCAGCGGGCGGAACTCGTCTTCGGTCAGCTCGCCGGACAGGCGGCGCTCCACCTGGCCCTTGAATTGCGCAACGCGTTCCTTGACGATCTGTTGGTCGTATTGGTCGTAGCGATACATGGTTTTCCGGTCTTCCTCTGAGAATCTCTTTACAGCACGAGCTTGGCAGCGACCGCGGTCAGCGTGGTCGCGAGCAGCCCGCGCAGGAATTTTTCAGGCACGGCACGCGCGGCATACGATCCGAGCGTGATGCCGGGCAGGGAGCCGAGCAACAGCGTGCCCAGCAATTCCCAGTTGATCGAACCGAGCCACCAGTGGCCGAAGGCCGCGATGGCCGTCAGCGGCACCGCATACGCGATGTCGGTGCCGGCGATCTCGGCGGGCGACAGTTTAGGGTAAAGCAGCACCAGGATGGTGGCACCGACCGCGCCGGCGCCGATCGACGATACCGTCACCAGTACGCCGATGGCGGCACCGGCCACGACCGTCGCTATAACTTGCTTGCGGCCATGGAACTGGCGGCTCGGGTGAGCCTGCATCCATGCCTGCATGCGGCCTCGGAAAATGATCGCGATCACAGTCAGCATGACCGAGAACGCAATCGTGTAGCGAATGATCTGCGTGATGTTCTTGTCCAGCGCGCCGTAATACTTCAGCGCTAGCGTCGCCGCCAGCGCCGCCGGCAGCGCTCCCCAGCACAGGCGCTTGACGATTTCCCAGTGGACCGTGTTGCGAACCCGGTGCGTCAGGGTGCCAGCGCTCTTGGTGATTGATGCGAACGCGAGGTCGGTGCCGACCGCGACGGTCGGGTTGATGCCGAACAGCAGGGTCAGCAGCGGCGTCATCAGCGAACCGCCGCCGACACCCGTCAGCCCCACCAGCATGCCAACGGCGAAACCGGATGCTACATAAGTCAAAGTCATAAAACCTCGCGCGAAGAACGGCGGATGGTAATAAACTTCTTCCTTATTCCAAACAACAGAACTCTTATTTGCTTATATGCCTTTCAGATATAAAGAGGGAAAGGTAGCGGGCAGACAGGGCGGGCAGGGCGATTCATTTCATGACTGGCAATGAAATGGGTTGGAAATACCCGGATTGGCAAGCCTGATGCGCATTTATTTTGCAATAAATTCGCGTAACTTCATCCAAGTTTGGCGAAAAATGCAGGAAGAGAGCATGGTATGAACCTTCACCAGTTCCGTTTCGTACGCGAGGCCGTACGCCAGAACTTCAACCTGACCGAGGCAGCCAAGGCGCTGTTTACGTCCCAGCCGGGCGTGTCCAAGGCCATCATCGAGCTCGAGGAAGAGCTCGGCATCGACATTTTTACCCGCCACGGCAAGCGCATCCGCGGGCTGACCGAGCCAGGCAAGCAGGTGCTGAAGTCGGTCGAGACCATCCTGCAGGAGATCGAAGGCCTGAAGCGCATCGGCAAGGAATTCGCGTCACAGGACTCGGGCAGCTTCACCATCGCCACCACGCACACGCAGGCGCGCTATTCGCTGCCGACCGTGGTGCAGGCGTTCTCGCAGAAATTCCCCAAGGTGCGGCTGTCGCTGTTGCAGGGGAACCCGAAGCAGGTGGCCGAGATGGTGCTGAACGACCAGGCGGATCTGGCGATCGCGACCGAAGCCATCGCCGACATCGACGGCCTGGTGTCGCTGCCCTGCTTTCAGTGGGAACACATGGTCGTGGTGCCGCCGTCGCACCCGCTGGCGGCATCGAAGTCCATCACGCTCGAAGAACTCGCGACCTTCCCGTTGATTACCTACGACGCCGCCTTCGCCGGCCGCAACAAGATCGACCTCGCGTTCCAGCGCCGTGGGCTCAAGCCCGACGTGGTGCTGGAAGCGATCGATGCCGACGTGATCAAGACCTATGTCGAACTCGGCATGGGCGTGGGCATCATCGCCGGCCTCGCGTTCAATGCGAACCGCGACACTGGCCTGAAGGCGATTCCTGCCGGCGCGCTGTTCGGCATGAACCTGTCGCGCGTCGCATTGAAAGAGGGCGCCTACCTGCGCGGGTCTGTGTATACCTTCATCGAGCTGATGGCGCCCAACCTGTCGCGCAAGCTGGTCGAGCAGGTGCTGGCTGGCGAGCGTGACAGTTACGAACTGTAAAAGTTCAGGCGCGTGTTGGCCGTCATTGTGCTGCTGCCTCAGTGCGGCACACCAGTCTTGTTGACCGTCTGTCATGCTGACACCTCAGGCCGTCGCAAAATAGATCTGCCCTGCCCTAAATCCGCTGTCACGCCTGCCGTAAACCCGAGCAGGCTCCCCCTCTCGTCGCTCTTGTAGGACAAACACCGACAGACACGACAGCGCAGCGCTCACGAAAAATACCGTGTCGCGCCGATTTTTTCGTTGCAGGGCTTTCAGCACAATCCTGTCCAACGGGTCATGACTTGTCCCGGATTCCCCCACAAGGAGAAGACCATGAACATGAACGATATGCTGGCAGACATCCGTGACGCGAACCTCAACTACCTGATGCTGGCGCAACAGCTGGTGCGTGCAGATCGTGCAACCGCGATCTTCCGCCTCGGTATCAGCGCCGAACTGGCCGACCTGATCGACCACCTGTCGCCGGCCCAGATCGTGAAGCTGGCATCCAGCAACATGATGCTGGCTCGCTTTCGCTTCGATGACAGCGCCGTGCTGGGCATGCTGACCAGCCATTCGAAAGAGCGCTCGCTGTCGCAGGCCCATGCCACCATCCTGATGGCAGCGCAGCCGGTCGAGGAGATCGCCTGATGGCCTGCGGACTCGCTGCACTGACGACAGCGTGCCGATAACAGCAGGTTCAACCATCAAAAGCAGCGGCCATCATTCCATTCACACCGGACGCAGGAGCGAGTCATGGGCAACAAGAGCGTGGTATCCGAGGGACACCAGATCAAGCTGGCGATCGACCTGATCGAACTGGGCGCACGCCTGCAACTGCTCGAGACCGAGACCACGCTGTCGCGTGAGCGCCTGCTGAAGCTGTACAAGGAGCTGCGCGGTGTATCACCGCCCAAGGGCATGCTGCCGTTCTCGACCGACTGGTTCGTCACCTGGCAGCCGAATATCCATGCATCGATTTTCGTGAATGTCTACCAGCACCTGCTGCGCCATGCGCAGGTGTCCGGCATCGAGGCGGTGATCAAGGCCTACCGTCTCTACCTCGAGCAAATGCCGCCGGAAGCTGGCCAGGAGCCGCTGCTGTCGCTGACCCGCGCATGGACCCTAGTTCGCTTCTTTGACAGCAAGATGCTGACCCTGGTCGAGTGCCGCGAATGTCATGGCCATTTCGTCAGCCATACTTTCGAGCTCAACAGCGGCTATCGCTGCGGCCTGTGCCATCCGCCTTCGCGCGCCGGCAAGAAAAAGAAAGTCGACCAGCACGACCATCATGACCACCACGACGAGGCGCAGTCGGCATAAGGCCGTCGCATCCCGCAAAGACTGCAGCACCACGGCGGCAGGGCAGAGGCGTACCAGCCGGCCCTGCCGCTTTGCTTTACAAGCCCCTTATTTACAAGCCCCTTAAGGTCCGAACGCTTCACGCCGTAACCGGTTCAGATTCAACCACTCAACCGGAATCGGGAGCAAATCGTGCTGGTCATCCTTGGTTATCTGATCGTCGTCGCATCGGTCTTCGGCGGCTTCGCGATGGCGGGCGGCCATCTCGCTGCATTGTTCCAGCCCATCGAACTGCTGATGATCGGCGGCGCGGCCGTCGGTGCCTTCTTCGTTGGCAACAATGGCAAGGCAATCAAGGCCACGATGAAGGCAATTCCGTCGCTGTTCAAGGGATCGACCTACACGCAAGCGCGCTATCTTGAACTGCTCGCGCTGCTGTCCGAGCTGCTCGGCAAGGTCCGCAAGGAAGGCATGATGGCCATCGAGCGCGACATCGAGAATCCGTACGAAAGCGCGCTGTTTGCGAATTACCCGAACATCCAGGCCGACCACCATGCGATCGATTTCATCTGCGATTACCTGCGGCTCATGGTGTCCGGGAATATCGATGTATTCCAGATCGAGAACCTGATGGATAACGAGATCGACACCCATCATCACGAGGCCGAAGTGCCCGCGCACTGCATCGCCAAGCTCGGCGACGCGATGCCGGCCTTCGGCATTGTCGCTGCGGTGATGGGTGTCGTGCATACGATGGAATCCATCGGTATCCCGCCCGAAGAGCTGGGCATCCTGATTGCGCGCGCGCTGGTTGGTACCTTCCTCGGCATCCTGCTCGCGTATGGCTTCATCGGTCCGCTGGCCTCGCTGCTGGAGCAGAAAGCCAATGAGGCGACCAAGATGCTCCAATGTATCAAGGCCACGCTGCTGGCCAGCTTCCATGGCTGCGCGCCGGCGCTATCGGTCGAATTCGGCCGCAAGGTGCTGTACTCGACCGAGCGTCCCGCGTTCGCCGAGCTCGAAGAGCACCTGAGGAACGCCAAGAATCGCTGACATGGCCGCCGCCGACAAGTCCACCATCGTCATCAAGCGCGTCAAGAAGGCGGGCGGCGGGCACCACGGCGGCGCCTGGAAAATTGCCTATGCGGACTTCGTGACCGCAATGATGGCCTTCTTCCTGTTGATGTGGCTGATCAGCTCGACCTCAAAAGTCAAGCTTGAAGGCATCGCCGAGTACTTCAAGACGCCGCTGAAGGTGGCGATGAAAGGTGGCCTATCGGTGTCCGAGCGCAGCAGCGTCATCACGGGCGGCGGCAAGGACGTGACCAAAAAAGAGGGCGAGGTGCGCAAGGTGCCTGACATCAAGGCTGCGCAGACCGAGCTCGAAAAACGCGAGAAGGCGCAGCTCGAGGCGCTGAAGGCGAGGATCGAGGCCGCGATCGATGCCAACCCGATGCTGAAGCAATTCAGGAAGCAGATCCTGCTCGACATCACCAGCGAAGGTTTGCGCATCCAGGTGGTCGACGAACAGAACCGGCCCATGTTCGCCACCGCCAGTTCACAACTGCAGCCCTATACACGCGACATCCTGCGCGAGATCGGCAAGATGCTCAATGATGTGCCGAACCGCATTGGCCTGTCGGGTCATACCGACAACGTGGTGTTCGCGAACGGCGAGCGCGGCTATGGCAATTGGGAATTGTCGGCCGACCGGGCCAATGCGTCGCGCCGTGAACTGGTGCAGGGCGGCATGCAGGACGCGAAGGTGCTGCGCGTGGTTGGCCTGTCATCAGCGGTGCCGATGAACAAGAACGATGCACGCGATCCGATCAACCGCCGCATCAGCATCGTCGTGATGAACAAGCGCGCCGAGCAAGCCATCACGGGCGAACAGGCCTCGCTCGATGTGCATGGCGGCGATGAGCTGGGTGCGGGCATGCAGAAGGCCACGACGGGCAACCCGGCCAGCCATGCGGGCGCCACTACGGGAGAAACGCGATGAAGCACGCATATTACGAGAACAGGGATCCGATCGCGCTGCAAGACGACTTGCTGCAGCTGGACCTGCTGCTGAAAGAGGCGATCACCAAGCTGTCGATCAGTCTCATCGGTGCGCACGAGGCACTGGCGCGTCAGCAGGCACTGCCCGATCACGACAGCCCTGCATGCATGGCGCTGGCGAAGATCGCCAGCGTCCATCTCGATGCAGCGCTGACGGCGCTGCAATTCGAGGACATTGCCAGCCAGCTGATCGCCAGCGCACGCCGGCACGTCGGCGGCGACAGCGCGCGCAAGGCCTGTGGTGTCAATCGCAGCGTGCCGCAGCAGCACATGGACAGCGGCAGTATCGAACTGTTCTGAACAACCTCAAAAGCACCACGGAGAGAAGCATGGGCATCAACATGAGCAATGGTATCGGCGGCAGCGTCGGCAGGCGCATCGGCAAGAAAATCCTCGCAGTGGATGACTCGGGTTCGCTGCGACAGATGCTGACCTTCTCGCTGCGCACCGGCGGCTATCAGGTCGTCGACGCCATCGACGGCGTGGACGGGCTGGCCAAGGCGCAGGCGACGCAATTCGATCTAATACTGACCGACCCGAACATGCCCAACATGGATGGCCTGAGCTTCATCCGCAGCCTGCGCGCGCTGCCGGCGTACAGGCAAGTGCCGATTCTGATGCTGACCACCGAGTCCAGCCCGGAGATGAAGAGCCAGGGCCGCGAGGCCGGCGCCAATGGCTGGCTGGTCAAGCCTTTCGACCCGAACCGATTGCTGGAGGTGGTCGCGAAATGTATAGGGCCAGGGGTGCTGGCATGAGCATCGAGATCAGTCAATTTTTTCAGGTCTTCTTCGACGAGGCCGAGGAACTGCTGGCCGAGAAAGAGCGCCTGCTGCTGGGGCTGGACCCGGCGGCCTTCGACATGGCGGACATCGATGCCATCTTCCGTGTCGCACATTCGATCAAGGGCGGCGCCGCCACGTTCGGGCTGGCCGACATGACCGGTGTCACTCACGTGCTGGAGTCGCTGCTCGACCGGTTGCGGAAGGCAGAGATGGCCTTGACCGCCGAGCAGATCGATTGCTTCCTGCAGGCGAAGGATGTGCTGCAGATGCTGCTGCGCGGCCACCGCGACGGCGCCGAAGTTGATCAGCACGAGGTCGATGCGCTGCTGGCGCGCCTGCAGGCCTTGTCCCGGCAGGAAGCTGCACCCGGCGCGTCATCTCCCGGTGCGAGTGTTCCCGCAGCCGCATCGGCACAGGTGGCTTGCGTAGCGGCCGCCGTTCGAAGCGTGCGGATTGCCTTGCCCGCGATCGCCGCCCGCGACAGCGCAGCATTGGCCGATGAGCTGGCCTTGCTCGGGCGCGTAAGCATCGTCGATGATGCAGCCGGCCACAAGGTGTTCGTGCTGGAAACCGCCGAGTCTGTCGATGACATCAGCGCCCTGTGCGCATTCGTCGTTGATCCTGATCAGTTGCAGATCAGTGAAGTCGCGGCAGACGAGGCATCCGTTTCATCGTCGCCTGCGCCTGTGCCGTCGCCTGCACCGTCGCCTTCGAGCGGCGCTGAACAGCAGGCGTACGAGATTTTCCATTTGCCGCCAGCCCCCGCAGCGAAGGTGGCCAAGCCGGGAGACAAGGCTGCCGACAAGCCCGCCAACGGCGGTACCGAATCCTCGTCGATCCGCGTGTCCGTCGAGAAGGTTGATCAGCTGATCAACCTGGTCGGGGAACTGGTGATCACGCAGGCGATGATAGAGCAACGCACGCATGGGCTGGACCCGATGCTGCATGAAAAGCTGCTCAACGGCGTATCGCAACTGACCCGCAATACACGCCATCTGCAGGAGGCGGTGATGTCCATCCGCATGATGCCGATGGACTATGTGTTCTCGCGCTTCCCACGCATGGTGCGCGACCTGGCGGCCAAACTGGGCAAGAAGGTCGACTTCATCACGCAGGGCGCAGCCACTGAACTCGACAAGGGGCTGATCGAGCGCATCATCGACCCGCTGACCCATCTGGTCCGCAACAGCATCGATCACGGTATCGAGCTGCCGGCCGTACGTCAGTCCGCCGGCAAGGACGCAACGGGGCGCCTGACCTTGTCGGCCATGCACCGCGGCGGCCATGTGGTGATCGAAGTGTCGGACGATGGCGGCGGCCTCAAGCGCGAGCGCATTCTCGCGAAGGCACGGCAGCAAGGCCTGCCGGTATCCGACACCATGAGCGACGGCGAGGTCTGGCAACTGATCTTCGCGCCCGGCTTTTCGACCGCCGAGACCGTCACCGATGTATCGGGTCGCGGCGTCGGCATGGATGTCGTCAAGCGCAACATCACCGCGCTCGGCGGCCAGGTCGAGATTCGTTCCGTGGCCGGCGTCGGCAGCACGGTATCGATTGCGCTGCCGCTGACGCTGGCCATCCTCGACGGCATGTCCGTGCGCAGCGGTGACGAAATCTACATCCTGCCGCTGAACTATGTGCTGGAATCGCTGCAGCCACGGCCACAGGACATCAGCGACATCGCCGGCCAGGGGCAAGTGATTCGCGTGCGCGGCGAATACCTGCCGCTGGTGTCGCTGCGTCAGGTGTTCTCGACAACGGGCCAGCAAGATGCGGCGCAGGGGATTGCCGTCATCCTCGAAGCCGAGGGAAGCAAGGCTGCGTTGCTGATTGATGAGCTGGTCGGACAGCAGCAGGTGGTTGTCAAGAACCTCGAAGCGAATTACCGCCGTGTGGCGGGCATTTCAGGCGCCACCATCCTGGGCGACGGCAGCGTGGCACTGATTCTCGACGTCAGCTCACTGCTGCGTGCAAGCCGCGCACCTTCCTCGATGTGTTGAGCCTCGTCGCGAACGGATGCCGATCAAAGAGGAAAAGCCCGGCGATTCCGGCTCTTCTCAGCATACTCGTTGTGAACGTCTGTCGCTAATCTGCCGTAAAGGCTTTCAGGAACGCGACATTCGGTCGCAGCCTCTCCACCCACAGAATCCCAACATGTCCACAGAACTCCTCGACGCTTCTGACAGCGTGTCTGCCACCGATCCCGCCTCACGTGAATTCCTTGCGTTCAAGCTGGGTGCGGAGGAATACGGCATCGATATCCTGAAAGTGCAGGAAATCCGCGGCTATGAAGCCGTTACCCGCATTGCCAATTCGCCCGACTTTCTGAAGGGCGTGGTCAATCTGCGCGGCATCATCGTGCCGATCGTCGACATGCGCATCAAGTTCAGGCTCGGCGAGCCAAGCTATGACCAGTTCACTGTCGTCATCATCCTCAACATCGGCGGCCGCGTGGTCGGCATGGTGGTCGACAGCGTGTCCGACGTTACCACGCTGGCGCCATCGCAGATCCGTCCTGCGCCCGATATGGGCACGGCCTTCAATACGGATTACCTGATCGGCCTCGGCACGCTCGACGAGCGCATGCTGATCCTGGTGGACATTGACCGGCTGATGTCGTCCTCCGAAATGGGCCTGATTGACAGCCTGACGTCCTGAAGCAAGGAGGGTTGCCGAAGCCCGACCTCGATCCTCGCATTCTCGACACCTGATTCACCGCACCCGTACCCGGAGCATCCATGAACTTCTCCAACCTCAAAGTAGGCACCCGGCTGTTTGCCGGCTTTGCACTGCTGCTCGCTTTCCTGATCGCTTTACTGCTGCTGGGTCTCAACCGCATGGCCAGCATGCAGACCAATATTGACCAGATCGCGTCGGTCAATAATGCACAGGTCGAGCAAATTATGGTGATGCGCGCTAGCGTGTTCGATCGCATGATCGCAGTGCGTAACGTGGTGCTGCTGACACAGATGCACGAGATGCAGCCCGAAGTCGACCGAATCAAGGACGGCGAAAAGAAGTTCGCTGCTGCCGACGAAAAGCTGAGCCGTCTGTTCGAGCACCCGAGTACTACCGAAGCGGAGCGCACGCTGCTGAAGCACATCCACGAGCAACACCTGGCGATCGCCGCGCCGATGGCACGCGCGATCGACCTCGGTCTGCAAAACAAGAGCGCCGAGGCCACCAAAGTCCTGATCGAGGAGGTGCGGCCGATACAGCGCAAGCTGATGGGCGATCTCAGTGAACTGGCCGCGCTGGAATCCAAGCTGTCGCATCAGGCCAGCGATGATGCCCGCGCCGGCTATGAGAGCGCGCAGCGACTCATGATCATCCTCGGCGTCTTCGCCGTGTTGGCCGGCCTTGCTTCCGCATGGTTCATTACCCGCAGCCTGACGCAACAACTCGGCGGCGAACCGTCCACTGCAGTGGATATCGCATCGCGCATTGCAGCCGGCGACCTCGAGGTGCAGATCGATACCCGTGCGGGCGATAACAGCAGCTTGTTGTATGCGATGAAATCCATGCGCGAAAAGCTGGCCGACATCGTGCGCAATGTCCGCAGCGGCACGGACACCATCGCCACCGCGTCAGGCCAGATCGCCGCCGGCAACCTCGACCTGTCGTCACGTACCGAGCAGCAGGCCAGTTCGCTCGAAGAGACCGCATCCTCGATGGAAGAGCTGACCTCGACCGTGCGCCAGAATGCCGAGAACGCCGGTCAGGCCAATCAGCTGGCGATCAATGCCTCCGAGGTGGCGCAGCGTGGCGGCCATGTCGTTTCCGAAGTGGTGCAGACGATGGAGCAGATCAATGAATCGGCAAAGAAGATTGTCGACATCATCGGCGTCATCGATGGCATCGCGTTCCAGACTAATATCCTGGCGCTGAATGCAGCCGTCGAAGCGGCACGTGCCGGCGAGCAGGGCCGTGGCTTCGCGGTGGTCGCGACCGAGGTACGCAGCCTTGCGCAGCGCTCGGCTGCGGCGGCGAAGGAGATCAAGTCACTGATCGGTGACTCGGTGGACAAGGTCGAGTCCGGCAGCAAGCTGGTCGCGCAGGCGGGCAGCACGATGGATGAAGTCGTCGCCAGCGTGCGCCGTGTGACCGACATCATTGCCGAGATATCGGCCGCCAGCCAGGAGCAGAGCGCCGGCATCGAGCAGGTGAATCAGGCGATCACGCAGATGGACCAGGTCACGCAGCAGAATGCGGCGCTGGTCGAAGAGGCCGCGGCCGCCGCCGACAGCCTGCAGGAACAGGCCGGCAACCTGTCGGATACGGTCAGCGTGTTCCGCGTATCGGGTATGGGTAACAGTGCCGGCAGCACCGCGCGTGCGCCGAAGAAGAAAGCCAGCTCCACCGTGATCGCGATGCCGCAGCGCAAGGCAACTGCTGCAGCGCCTGTCGTGCGTACCGTAGCCGCTGCACCGAAAAAGGTCGCCGCCGGTGGCGGTGCGGATGAATGGGAAGAGTTCTGATCGCAGACCTGGCAGCCGCTGTACCCATCAGTGGCTGCCCTCGCCGAATGGCCTGACCCCGCTACCTGCCTGACATTGATCCTCAAATGTCCACACCCAAGATCAAGGTGCTGATCGTTGATGATTCCGCGCTGATCCGCAGCGTGCTGCGCGAGATCATCAGTGACCAGCCCGACATGGAAGTCGTCGGTGTCGCGCCCGACCCGCTGGTCGCGCGCGAAATGATCCGGCAGACCAATCCCGATGTGCTGACCCTTGATGTCGAGATGCCGAAAATGGATGGCCTCGATTTCCTCGAGCGGCTGATGCGGCTGCGGCCGATGCCGGTCGTGATGGTGTCGTCACTGACCGAGCGCGGCTCGGAGACAACCTTGCGCGCGCTGGAGCTGGGCGCGGTCGATTTCGTTGCCAAGCCCAAGATCTCGATACAGAGCGGCATGCGTGATTATGCGGACCTGATTGCCGACAAGCTGCGTACTGCCTCGCGCGCGCGCGTCCGTGTCAGGCAGCGCCAGACTGAGGTGGGGGATGACAGCAATCCCGCGCGCACCATGCCGGTATTGCGCACGCCTTTCGGTTCGAGTGAGAAGCTGATCATCATCGGCGCTTCCACCGGTGGTACCGAGGCGATCCGTGAATTCCTGCAGCAGATGCCATCGGATTGTCCCGGCATCCTGATCGTGCAGCATATGCCGGAGGGCTTTACGCGCTCATTCGCGCAGCGACTCGACAGCCTTTGCCGTATCTCGGTCAGGGAGGCAGAGCATGGCGAACGTGTACTGCCTGGTCATGCGTATCTCGCACCCGGTCATTCGCACTTGCTGCTGGCACGCAGCGGCGCCAACTATGTGACCGCGCTGGATCAAGGCCCGCCAGTGAACCGTCACCGGCCCTCAGTCGATGTGCTATTCGAATCAGCTGCTGCCAATGCAGGTCGCAATGCAGTTGGCGTCATACTGACCGGCATGGGTAAGGATGGCGCAGCCGGCATGTTGAGGATGCGTGAGGCTGGCGCTTTCAATGTTGCTCAGGATGAGGCGAGCTGTGTGGTGTACGGCATGCCGCGCGAGGCCGTGGCCGTCGGCGCCGTGCATGAGGTGGCGCCACTGCAGCAGCTTCCCGGACTGGTGATGGAACAGCTGGCCCGTGATGGCGGCCGCGCTCTTCGTGTCTGAACCTTGGTTTCTCATTCCTTCGCAGATTCAAACTCCGGACCAGACTGCCGTAAACGAAGCAACGGCCAATCTCACTATTTATGGAGCGCCCCATGGCTGACCCCAAAACCAAATTCCTCGTCGTCGACGATTTCTCCACCATGCGCCGCATCGTGCGCAACCTGTTGAAGGAGCTCGGCTATTCGAACGTTGACGAGGCCGAGGATGGCGCGATGGCGCTGTCCAAGCTGAAGAACGAGAACTTCGATTTCGTGATCTCCGACTGGAACATGCCCAACATGGACGGGCTGGAGATGCTGAAGAACATCCGTGCCGATGCCGCGATCGGCAAATTGCCGGTGCTGATGGTGACGGCCGAGGCGAAGAAGGAAAACATCATCGCTGCCGCGCAGGCCGGCGCCAGCGGCTACGTGGTCAAGCCATTCACTGCAGCGACACTCGACGAGAAGCTGTCGAAGATCTTCGAAAAGCTCGAAAAAGCGGGAGCCTGAGCATGGAAGCCACGATCACAGACGACCGCCATGTCGGGCATGGCATCGAACAGGGACGCCATGATGAACTGCTGCTGCGCGTCGGCCAACTGACCCGCAGCCTGCACGAGAGCCTGCGCGAACTGGGGCTCGACAAGGTGTTGCAGCGCGTCGCCCGCGACGAGATACCGAATGCGCGCGACCGGCTGGTGTATGTCGCGAAGATGACCGAGCAGGCTGCGCAGCGCGTACTGAACGCGACCGATGCCGCATCGCCCTTGCAGGAACAGGTGGAGCAGGGCGCCAGCTCACTGATCGCCGAATGGCAGGCTTTGCTGGCCGAACGCGGGCTGCCGCCATCGCACGACCTGCAGTGCCGCACGCTGGGCTACCTTGAGCGCACGCGCGACGCCGCGTCGGATACGCGGCAGCACCTGCTCGACATCATGATGGCGCAGGACTTCCAGGACCTGACCGGACAAGTGATCAAGAAAGTGACCGAGCTGGGCCACAGCCTCGAATCACAGCTGGTCCAGTTGCTGATCGAGTTCTCGCCGCATGACGGCGTGCGCGATGGCGACAATGGCTTGCTGAATGGGCCGCAGGTCAATCCGGCCGGCAAGGCCGATGTGGTGGCTGACCAGGAACAGGTCGACGATCTGCTCGACAGCCTCGGTTTCTGAGGTTCTGGCTGCGGCCAACGGCGCGCTGCCGGCTTGCAGCCTGAATCCTGCCAAGTAGCCGCCAAATCCTCCCTTTGTTCCCGGCATGGCAACGCTGCCTGCCATCGAATAATGGCTTCATCCCCCACCCCGGGCAGATGGAGCCGCACATGGCCGCGCAAGACAGCGACCTCGAAAAGACCGAACCCGCCAGCCAGCGCCGGCTGGAGCAGGCGCGCGAAGAAGGCGACATTCCGCGTTCGCGCGAACTGGCCGCCTGCGCCTCGCTGCTGGCCGGCGGTCTGCTGCTGTGGATGATGGGCAGTCGCCTGCAGGCTGAGCTGTCCGGTGTGCTGCGCGAAGGCTTGTCCTTTCCGCGCGAGCTCGCATTCGAACCTTCGCTGTTGCTCGAGCATGGCGCGCATCTGACAGGCCGCGCGCTGTGGGCACTGCTGCCGTTCGCAGCCGTCCTGTTGGTCGTCGTGATCGCCGCGCCGCTGCTGGTCGGCGGCTGGCTGTTTTCCGTGAAGTCCTTCCTGCCGCGCTTCGATCGTCTCGACCCGGTGTCGGGCATCACGCGCATGTTCTCGACGCATGCGCTGGGCGAGCTTGGCAAGGCGGTCGCGAAGGCTGCGTTGCTGGGCGTGGTCGGCGCGCTGGTCGTGGTCAAGCAGACCGATGCGCTGGTCAGCATGACCGTGCTGCCGGCCGGCAGCGGCGACAGCCAGCTCGGCCATCTGATGTTCGTCGCATTCGTGGCGATGGCCGGGGTGCTGGCCGTGATCGCTGCCATCGACGTGCCCTGGCAGCGCTGGCAATACGCAAAGAAGCTGATGATGACGCGCGAGGAAGTGCGTCAGGAGCACAAGGAACAGGAAGGCAATCCCGAGATCAAGGGCCGCATCCGCGCGCAGCAGCGCGAGATGGCACGCCGCCGGATGATGGCCGAGGTGCCGAAGGCCGATGTCGTCATCACCAACCCGACGCATTACGCGGTCGCGCTGAAGTACAGCGAAGGCCGCGATGCGGCGCCGGTGGTGGTGGCCAAGGGCGCCGATGAACTGGCCGCGACGATCCGCGAGATCGCTTCAGCCAACAAGGTGCCCCTGCTCGAAGCCGCACCGCTGGCACGCGCGCTGTACCGGCATGTCGAGCCGGGCGACGCGATCCCCGAAAAACTCTATACCGCCGTGGCGCAGGTGCTGGCCTGGGTATTCCAGCTGCGCGCCGGGCATCAAACCGAGCAGCCGACCGTGCTCGAGGTGCCGGCCGATATGGACATCCCGCCGCATCTGCGTGGCATCGCAGGTACTGATCCTGCACAGCCCGGGGGCGCCGCATGAACGGCTTCGCGCTCCCCGCATGGATGAAGACCGGCGGCCTCCAGGCGCTGGCCGCGCCGGCGCTGATCATACTGATGCTGGCAATGATGGTGCTGCCCCTGCCGGCGTTTGCGCTCGACCTGCTGTTCTCGTTCAACATCGCGCTGTCCATCATCATCCTGATGACCAGCCTGTACACCGTGAAGCCGCTGGACTTCATGGCCTTCCCGGCGGTGCTGCTGATGTCGACCATGCTGCGGCTGTCATTGAACGTCGCATCGACTCGCGTGGTGCTGACCGAAGGCCATACCGGCGCCGGCGCTGCCGGGCAGGTGATCGAGGCCTTCGGCCACTTCCTCATCGGCGGCAATTACACCGTCGGCATCGTCGTGTTCGTGATCCTGACGATCATCAATTTCGCCGTCGTCACCAAGGGCGCGGGACGCATCGCCGAAGTCGGCGCGCGCTTTGCGCTGGACGCGATGCCGGGCAAGCAAATGGCGATCGATGCTGATCTCAATGCCGGCCTGATCGGTGAGGCGGATGCGCGCGCGCGCCGTACTGAGGTCGCGCGCGAGGCCGAGTTCTATGGCGCGATGGATGGCGCGAGCAAATACGTGCGCGGCGATGCGGTGGCCGGCATCGTTGTCACCGTCGTCAACGTGGTCGGCGGCCTCGTGGTCGGGATACTGCAGCATGACATGGCCTTTGCCGACGCGCTGAAGAATTACACGCTGCTTGCAATCGGCGACGGGCTGGTCGCGCAGGTGCCATCACTGGTGATCTCGATTGCGGCCGGTGTGGTCGTGTCGCGCGTCGCGAATGAGCAGGATGTCGGCGGCCAGCTGGTCGGGCAGTTGCTGGCCAAGCCACAGGTGCTCGGCATCACGGCCGCCATCATCGGTGGCTTCGGCATCGTACCCGGCATGCCGCACCTGCCTTTCCTGCTGCTGGCCGTGGTCCTCGCGCTCGGCGCGCGGCAGGCGCAGCGCCGTCTCGAACGACCGAAAGAAGCGGACGCACCCCCGTCTGCACCGGTGGCCACCACCGACAGCGAGGAAGCCGGCTGGCAGGATGTGATGCCGGTCGATGCGCTCGGTCTTGAAGTCGGCTTTCGCCTGATTCCGTTGGTCGATGCCGCGCAGGGCGGCGAACTGCTCAAGCGCATCAAGGGTGTGCGCCGCAAGTTCGCGCAGGATATCGGTTTCCTCGCGCCGCCGGTGCATATCCGCGACAACCTCGAACTGCGCCCCGGAGGCTACCGCATCACGCTCAAGGGCGTCGAGATCGGTGCCGGTGAGGCGCATGCAAGCCAGTTCCTGGCGATCGACCCCGGCATGGTCAGCGGCCCGCTGGAGGGCGCAAAGACGACCGACCCCGCGTTCGGGCTGCCCGCGATCTGGATCGAAGAAGGCCAGCGCGCGCATGCACAGGCGCTGGGCTACACCGTGGTCGATGCATCGACCGTGATCGCGACCCACCTGAACCATCTGGTCAGCCAGCATGCCGCCGAGCTGCTGGGCCGCATCGAAGTGCAGCAGCTGGTCGAGCATGTCGAGAAAGAGACGCCCAAGCTGCTCGAAGACCTGGTGCCCAAGCAGATGTCGCTGTCCTCGCTGCAGAAGGTGCTGCAGAACCTGTTGTCCGAGGGCGTGCATATCCGCGACATGCGCACCATCGTCGAGACGCTGTGCGAGCACGCGTCACGCGTGAACGACCCGGCCGAGCTGACCGAGCTGGTGCGCGGCGCGCTCGGCCGCGCCATCGTGCAGCAGTTGTTCCCGGTTCCGGCCGAGCTGTCCGTGATCACGCTGGATGCGCAGCTCGAGCGTGTGCTGATGACGGCCTTGCAGGCCGGCGGATCCGCGATCGAGCCGGGCCTGGCCGACACCTTGTCGTCGCAGGCCGAGCAATCCGTGAAGCGGCAGGAGCAATCGGGCCTGACGCCCGTGCTGCTGGTGCCGGCACCACTGCGTCCCTTGCTGTCGCGTTTCCTGCGTCGCGCGCTGCCGCAACTGGCGGTGTTGTCGCACGCTGAAGTTCCCGAGTCCCGCATGGTCAGGGTCACCGGCCTGATTGGAGCCCAATGATGAATGTCCTCAAATTCTATGCAGCGACCCCGCGCGAAGCCTTGCGTGCCGCGCGTGATGCGCTTGGCGAGCATGCCGTCGTGCTGTCGTCGCGCAGCGCTTACGGCGGCGCAGAACTGGTCGTGATGGCCGGCGAAGATGCCGATGCGCTGGCGGCCGTGCCGCCCGCACGGGACATGCAACCCGTTCCGCGTTCACCCGCTGCCGCATCCGCATCCTTGTTCGCTGCACCGGCGCCGGCAGCTGTGCCGGTATCGCAGGGATTCACCACAGCATTCAAGGACGAGCTCAAGACTGAACTCAAGAGCGAATTGACGGCCATGCGGGGCATGCTCGAGACGCAGCTGGCGACGCTGGCCTGGAGCGGTCGCCAGCCCGAGGCACGCGCGCGCGTATTGCGCGCGTTGCTGGCTGCCGGTTTCTCGGCCGGTCTCTCGCGCTACCTGGCCGAGCACATGCCGGAGGCGGCGATGGACAGCGAGGCGCGCGGTGAGATCTGGATGCGCGAGATCCTGCAGCGCAACCTGTCGGTGTTCGACAGCGACGATCGCCTGCTCGAACAAGGCGGCGTATTCGCGCTGGTCGGTCCGACCGGCGTCGGCAAGACCACGACCACGGCCAAGCTCGCTGCGCGCTGTGTCGCGCGCCACGGTGCCGCGAGGATCGCGCTCGTGACGACGGATGGCTACCGTATCGGCGCATTCGAACAGTTGCGCATCTACGGCAAGCTGCTGGGCGTGATGGTGCATTCGGTGCGGGATGCGGCCGACCTCGAGATCGCACTCGACGAGTTGCGCCACAAGCACATCGTACTGATCGATACCGCAGGCGCCAGCCAGCGCGACAAGATGGTCGCCGAGCAGATCGCGATGCTGGCCGCCGGTGGCAGCCGTGTGCAGCGACTGCTGTGCCTGAACACCACATCGACCGTCGAGACCCTGGACGAAGTGGTGCATGCGTTTCGCGGCGATGGCCTGGCCGGTTGCGTGCTCACCAAGCTCGATGAGGCAAACGGCATTGGCGGCGCGCTCGATGTCGCGATCCGCCACAAGCTGCCGGTCAGCTTCGTCGCCGACGGCCAGCGCGTGCCGGAGGACCTGCACCTGGCCCAGACCGTCCAACTGGTCGAGCGCGCCTTCGCCGCGCCGCGCGAGCCGCGCATTTTCGGACTGACCAATGGCGAGTTGCCGCTGGTGGCTGCCAACAGCGCCGCCGCGATGCGTGATCCGCTGCTGCAGGAGGTGCGCGTTGGTCAGCATGCATGAAGCCTCCCCGCACGACCAGGCCGATGGCTTGCGGCGGCTGATGGCGTCGCCCTTGTCGGCACTGTGCACGGTGCTGTCGGCCGACGGACGTGAACGCAAGCCGGTCCTGGTGAACCGCCTTGCGTCCAGCATGGCGCGCCGCGGCCATCCGGTGATGGTGCTCGGCACCGCTGCGACCGCGGACATCGCCTGCGATGCACGTCCCAGCCTGCTGGATGTGGCGCAGGGCAGGGCGTCACTGAAAGAGGCGCGCGTCGCCGATGCCGAGGGCATTGCGCATTGCCGGCTCGGCACAGGCGCCTCTGCGGACGGTGCGCAGGCGCTGGCCGGACTGTTGCAGCAATTGCTGGCCGAGGGCGTGCGTCTGCTGGTGAGTGCCGAGCTCGATGGCAACGGCCATCTGCCGCTGGCGATGCTGGCCGACGGCGACATCGTGGTGCAGCTGTCCGGCAGCGCGGCCGCCATCCGCGACGCGTACGACATGCTGCGCGCGCTGAAGGCCTTGTGCGGCCGCGGCACCGTGTCCTTGCTGGTGACCGACGCCGATCCGGCGCGCGCACGCCATGTGCACGCGAATCTCTTTCATGCCGCCAGCCGTTACCTCGCACTGCCGGTGCGTTCGATCACGGCACCGCAACCGCGCCGTGGCATGAGCTCTGCGACCAATGTGACCAATGCGACCAATGCGAACACCGTGTCCCCCTCAGGAAACCGCCATGTATAACGCCCATGGAAAGTCCGACGCCCGGCCCCTGCTCGACAATTACACGCCGCTGGTCAAGCGCCTCGCGCACCAGCTGAAGGCAAGGCTGCCCGACAATGTCGAGGTCGATGACCTGATCCAGGTCGGCATGATGGGCCTGCTCGATGCGATGAACCGCTATGAGGAGCAAGGCAACCAGTTCGAGACCTATGCGGTGCAGCGCATACGCGGCGCGATGCTCGACGAGCTGCGCAGCGTCGACTGGCTGCCGCGAAGTGTGCGCCAGAACATGCGCAAGATCGAGGCCGCGATCGGCAAGCTGCAGCAAACGCTGCATCGCTCGCCGACCGAGGCCGAGGTCGCGAAGCAGATGGGCCTCAGCGTCAACGACTATCAGCAGATGCTGGCCGACGGCGCCGGCCATCAGCTGGTCTACTACGAAGACTTTCATGACGCTGACTATGGCGAGCATTTCCTCGATCGCCACTGCAGCAGCGACAGCGACGACCCGCTCGCGCAATTGCTGGAATCGGATTTCCGCGGCGCCTTGTCCGACGCGATCGGCGACTTGCCCGAGCGCGAGCAGCAGCTGATGGCGATGCTGTACCAGGAGCAGATGAACCTGGCCGAGATCGGTGCCGTGCTTGGCGTGTCGGCGTCGCGCGTGTGCCAGCTGCACAGCCAGGCGATCGCGCGACTGCGCGCGACGCTCAAGGAACAGGCATGGACTGGCGCAGCCTGATCGGGCTCGTCATTGCGGTCGGCGCGATCTTCGGCGCGCAATGGGCCGATGGCGGGCATGTCGGGGCGCTGTTGCAGCCGGCCGGCTTGCTGGTGGTGCTGGCCGGTACCTTCGGCGCGGTGCTGCTGCAAAGCGGACCGGTGCGGATGTGGCAGGCGCTGCGCTTGCTGAAGCAGGGCTTTGCCAAACCGGCCGGCATGCAGCCGGAATTCCGGCGGCTGGTGAGTCAGTGGGGAGCGATCATGCGGCGCTCGGGCGCGCTCGCGCTCGAGGGTTCATTGCGTTCGGTGAGGGACCCGTATGTCGCGCGCGGGCTGCGGATGCTGGTCGATGGCGTGACGCCGTCGCGCATCGCCGAGATCCTCGCACGTGACACCGATGCCTTCGAGCAGCAGCGCCGGCAGGCGATCCGCGTCTGGGAGACGGCCGGCGGCACCGCACCGACCATGGGCATCCTCGGTGCCGTGCTGGGACTGGTGCAGGTGATGGAGCAGCTGTCGGACCCGGGCAAGCTCGGTCCCGGCATTGCGGTCGCGTTCGTCGCCACCTTGTACGGCGTCGGCTTTGCGAACCTGGTCTTCCTGCCGATCGCGAACCGTCTGAAAGAGCAGCTGGCGACCGAGCTGCATGAGCGTGACCTGGTGGCCGATGCCATCGTCGCGATCGCATCCGGCGAGCCGGGCCATCTGATCGCAGAACGCGTCGCGCCGTCCGCCGGATCACCGAAGGCAGCGGCAAGCCGCGAGCGAGACCCGCGCGATGCAGCGACGGCGCGCTGAAGAGCCACTGCCGTCAGCCGACCGCTGGCTGCTGTCCTGGTCGGATTTCGTCACCCTGCTACTGGCACTGTTCGCGGCGATGTACGCAGGCGCGTCGGTGGATCTGGCCAAGGCGAAGCTGGTCGCGCAGTCGGTCAGCTCCGCGCTCGGTGCGCCGACGCAGGGACAGGGGCCGGGCGCGGGCGAACAGCGCAGCGCGGCGGGGGCAGCCGCATCACAGGCAGCGCCATCGCAGCCAGCCGATGGCGCCGCACGCAATGAATCCGAACAGGAACGCACTGTCGCGCTGGTTGACGCCTTGCGTGGCGCGATGGCTGGCATCGCTGGCAGCGAGCGCGTGCGCATCGTGCACGAGGCCGGTGCGATCGGCATCGACATTGACGCGACGCTGCTGTTCGCGACCGCCGATGCGCATCTCGCACCGCAGGCCCGGGCGGCGTTATCGGCCTTGTCCGGCGTGCTGGTGCACTGGCCAGGCAGTATCACGGTCGAGGGTCACACTGACAGCCTGCCGATACACACGCCGCAATTCGGATCCAACTGGGAACTGTCGGCGATGCGCGCCGCGATGGTGGCGCGCCGTCTGTCCGAGCAGGGCATTGCAAACGACAGACTGACGGCGGTCGGTCGTGGCGACACCCGTCCACTGGCTGCCAATGACACCGCTGCCGGCCGTGCCCGCAACCGGCGCGTGCATCTGATCGTCACGCTGCCCGGCGCTGTGTCGGGTGCAAGCCCGGACACGATGCACCGATGACACATTTTCTTGCACTTTCGCAAGTTCTTTTCAGGAACGCGCGAATTAGTATGGCTACCACGTAAGCGTGATCTGTCCTTACCCGCCCGTGGAGAATCCGATGACTATCCCCCGCCTGCTGCTGACCTTCGCCTCTGCCGTTCTGCTGGCTGCCTGTGCGACTCCCGAGTACCATGCCGCCGCCGACGAGTGCCGCGGCCCCGCGCTGCAGACCTACCCGGTCGTGATGCAGCAGCAAATGGTCCGGCTCAGCAGAGAAGTGATGGTGCCGGACGGCTCGACCGTCTGCGACACCACCGAGATCAAGAGCGGCGACCGGAATACCGGCATCAAGCAGACCCAGAGCGTGTGCCGCCCCGGCATGCGTAAGGCGATCGAGTACTACGACGAGCCACGGATGGTCGACCTGAACCAGGGCAGCCGCGATGCGCATGTGCGGCAGTGCGCGCGCAATCTTTGCCAGCAACGCTACGGTAATGGTGATTGCAAAACAGGAAAATGAGCCACGCAGAAAGTGTCAGGGCAAGCAACGCGGGCTGAAGCGCACGTGGCTGCGCATCCGTATGATCGACAAAAACAAAAGGGCGCACGTCAGCGAATCAATGTCGGGGCTTGCGGCCAAAAACATCGTCAATTGATGGACTTGTCAGGATCGCATCACTCCAAGTCTGAATTTCCACTTCGGAAGCAGATTGCAGTCGTTCATCCACCCAACGCGGAAGCTCACCGAACCGTTGCGTCAACAGCCGTGCCAGAAGCCGCATCTGACCTTGGTGCCGACCTTGCTGCAGACCTTGCTCCAGACCCTCCTGCTTGGCAAGCGTTTCGATCGATGTCACGTAGCGCATTTTCAAGTCCTCCTCCAGAGTTGCCATAGTCTGCCTGAACTGCATATCGTGCTCTTTCGGTAGCTTCATCATCCAGTCGATCACCCGAAAGAGGTCAACGATACGCTGTCGGTCCAAGCCGCAGCGATACAGAGCACGTACCAGATTGATTTTTTCGTGTTCACGCACAGTCGGATTGTCGCGCGTGGCGCGCGTAGCCAGGTGCGCACGCGTGAGTATCGCAAACGGGTTGCGATGATCGACTAGTTGCGCATCATTACCTGACCAGTCGAGAAGCTTTGCGACAGGGAAGTGCAACGCAAGTTTGCAACCAAATACTTGATAATGAAAAGATTCCGGCCGCCAGCCTGGTCTGTCATCGGCCAGCAAGGCGAGACTGGCTATCGGTTGTCGATGACGTTCATACAGGCGAGTGTGATAAAGAAACATACGCTCAGCAAAAGCTGCCTGCTGCTGGCACTGGATTTCGATATGGATCATCACCCATTCGCGCTGGCCATGAAGACGCTTCACGCTCACGAGTTTGTCGACATATGAGGATTGAGGGCTGTTGTCATGCGCGACCGACAGCAATTCCTGCTCAAGAAAATTTACCGGGTGCGTCCAGTCGATTTGTGCATGTACGTTTGGAAAATGAAAGGCGATAAAGTCAGGCAGGCAGCTGCTGATCGCTTCCTTCCATGGGCTGTCAAAATTGTCGGCCACGCGTCTCCCTCCACGCACCGCAAGGTATTCAACGATGGACAGGCGGCGCAGTGGCAGGAGAATGAAGGAGCTGATTGGGAGTAGCCGCAATTCCCGCTTCCAGCGGCGGTAAATCGAGGCGATTCTCGTCGTCGTCGGCAGGATTGTGGCTTGTTTGTCACTTCCGGGTGGCGGCTGTCACAGATTCCCACACCTGGCTCAGCCGGTCACGAGCGCTGCACGCGCAGGCTGCATGGCCAGATCAGCCTGGCCGCTGGCGCCATACAAGCCGGATGATGCGCCGCGGCCCAGTGCAACCAGCGCCTGCCGGTTGCGTATCTGTAGTTGACCGAGCAACTGTCCATTGATGCGATTGGCCTCGTGTGCCTCGCGCGCCAGCGACATCAACACCTCCCATTCGGCACGCGTGCAATCGGGCGACAACGCCAGCCAGTGCCGCATGCCGGCCTCATTGGCTGGAAAACCGAGGCTGCCGAGCGCGCGATGGCGATCATTCGCCAGTTGCGACAGTTCGGCGACATGGCCTGCCTTGTCTTCCAGCAGGCGCGCATGACTTTCCGCGTCGCCGTCCGCCAGCAAGACCTGCTCTTGCTGCAGTACACGTACCAGCGCGCGCAGGGCGGCGGTCTCGGCATCAAGGTGGTCGGCGGGGGACATGGGGGCTCCTGAGAATCCGGTGCTCAGCGACGCTGCGCGAGCAGCTCGCGCGCGCCGGCCAGCATGTCGCCGGCGATGCGGTCGGCATCGACACGGAATTCGCCGCGCGCGATCTCGTCGCGGATCCTTTCCACCTTGGCGACATCGATCGGCGCGTCCTTCGCCGATGCCGTCTGGGCGGTGCCGGACAGGCTGACCTTGTCCGTCTTGCTTTCCTTTACCGGTGCTGTCTGGCCGGTGACGGCCGGGCGGCCGGCCGGGACGGTAAGCGGGGCCAGCTTGCTGGTGCTGTGGGCTGAATCGTCGATTTTCATCGCGGTTTCCTCATCGGGATCGTTGGTTGATTCCGGTAACGGCTGGATGCTTCAAAATGTTTAGCGTTGATCTGGGTTCATTTCTCGAGGTCGGGGATGGCCTGCCCGCTAGTAGCGAACCGACAACACACCATCGGCCTGCGCAACTCCTGCCACCAGTTGCCCGCTGGCCGTTCGCGCCTGCACCAGATCCCCCTCGGCACCGCTGGTCAGCGCACGGCCTTCGCCCGACACCGAGAAGCCGTCACCCATGGCGACCAGCCGCACCGGCTGGCCCTGCTGCACCACCGGCTGGCTCTTCAGCTGCGAACGCGACAAGGGCATGCCGGCCGCCAGCGGCATCTGCAGCGTGCGGCCTTGCCCCTGGCCGAGCTCGGTCAGCACGCCGGGTGGCAGGCTGGCGAGGTCGCCCTCGCGCAGCACCAGATCATGCGCACCCAGCTTCTGTCCCTGCGCCAGCGGCGCGGCGCTGGCCACGTATTGCGTGATCACGCTGACCGTCGCCGGCAGCAGCACGCTCCAGACCGGCTGCGCGCAACGCACACCGACCGAGGTCTTGCCCAGTGCCTTCGAGCCGGGCGGCATCCATGCTTCCGGCGCGGCGCAGGCCGGCAGGTTCAGCCGCGGGTCTGGGTCCTTCAGCTTCACGCTGGCGCTGCCGGGCAGGACGGCGGCCTGCGCCAGTAAATAGCCCTCGGCCAGTGATTTCAGTGCGGCGATGTCCTGACGCGCTGCCGGCGGGTTCGTCGCCTGCTGCGCGCGCGCCGTCAGGCTGATCGCGGCAGCCGAGAGCAGCGCGCAGGCCAGCATGAACAGCCACGGCGCGGTGCGCTGGCGGGCAGCGTTCGCGTGCTTGATGGTCGGCGGCGAGGAGTTGTTCATGTTCTGCCTTTGCTGAGGTGGCCCGGCGCAAACGAGGGGACTTTGGTACGCGATGATCTTGCGCCTGTCGCGCGCCGGGCAATAGACAAAGCAGACCCGGAATCGCACGCCTGATCCGCCGATGCCTGCACGGCATGCGTTTCTATCATCCATTCCACCGGTGCCCATGGATGCACACCGGCAGGAGCAGAGGATGACTGACAGACTGGACAATGAATTCCGCTTCCACCAGAGCGCACTGGCCTTGCGCGCCGAGCGCCAGCAATTGCTCGCGTCGAACATCGCGAATGCGGATACGCCGAACTTCAAGGCGCGTGACATGGATTTCAGGAAGGCGCTGGTGCAGGCACTTGGGGGCGGAACCAGCGCAGCGTCGGCCAATCCGTCAGCCGGCGCCGGCACACCGCTGATGTCCAGCGCGTCCTCGCTCGCTGCGGCGCTGCTGGCATCGCACCCGGCACACCTGACTTCCACGGCATCCGCCGGCAGTACCGCCTCCGGTGCCGACCTGCTGTATCGCACGCCCACACAGGACAGCATCGACGGCAACACCGTCGAGCTCGATGCCGAGCGCGCGCAATTCGCCGATAACGCAGTGCGCTATGAAGCCAGCATCAGCGCAGTCAACGGCAAGCTCAAGAGCCTGCTGGCGGCCATCACGGGGCAATAAGCATGTCACTTTTTTCGATCTTCAATGTCGCCGCGTCCGGCATGGCCGCGCAGAGCCAGCGCCTGAACACCGTCGCCAGCAACATCGCCAATGCCGAAAGCGCCACCGGCCCCGACGGCCAGGCCTACAAGGCGAAGCAGGTGATGTTCGCCGCGCAGGCGGTGGATGCGGCCGGCAGTACCGGCGTCGCCGTCACCCAGGTCGTCGAAGACCCCAACCCGCCGCGCATGATGTACGACCCCAAACATCCGATCGCCAATGAGCAAGGCTATGTCGCGATGCCGAACGTGAACCCGGTCGAGGAGATGGTGAACATGATCTCGGCATCACGCGCCTACCAGAACAACGTCGAGACGCTGAACGCGGCGAAGTCGCTGCTGCAAAAAACGCTGACGATCGGCCAGTAATCACTGCCAGCATCACTGTAAGCATCACCGCCAGCATCACCGCAAGCACAGGAGCCCCGATGGCCACCATCGCCAATGTACAGAATCCCGCATCGAATGAATTGCTCGCTGCGATGAACCCCAAGGCCAGCGCCGGCAGCGGTGCGGATGCCGCGCAAGATCGTTTCATGACGCTGCTGGTCACGCAGATGAAGAACCAGGACCCGTTGAACCCGCTCGACAATGCACAAGTCACGTCGCAGCTGGCGCAGCTGTCAACCGTCACCGGCATCGACAAGCTGAACAACACGATGCAGGCGATGATGGCCGCGACCCAGGCCGCGCAATCGCTGCAGGCGGCGAGCATGATCGGACATGGCGTGCTGGTGCCGGGCACCTCGGTCGCGCTCAGCGGCGGCAAGGCCGTGTTCGGAACCGAGTTGTCGGGCCCGGCTGATGCGGTGCAAGTGACGATCGCCGATGGCGCCGGCAACCCGGTGCGCGTGCTCGACCTTGGCGCACGCGCGGAAGGCAGCGTCGCGCTGACCTGGGACGGCAAGACCGCGTCCGGGGCCAGCGCGCCCGACGGTCACTACCAGGTGCAGGTGTCAGCCACGCGCGGCGGACAGAAAGTGACAGCCAATGCGCTCGCGTTCGGCGAAGTCATCAGCGTGTCCACCGGCAGCGGTGGTGCGAAGCTGAACCTGACGGGCCATACCGGCCCGGTGTCGATGAACGACGTGCGCCAGATCCTCTGACCTGCTGAATCGCTTCAGCGGCGCAATTCACCCTTCCTTTACCCCACCCGTTTTCAAGGGAGCAGCTCATGAGCTTTCAACAAGGATTGTCCGGCCTGTCGGCCTCGTCGAAG
>JACCDI010161509.1_pt1 | contig 29357 bp, 30 predicted proteins | sample 7442791 | NCBI WGS metagenome assembly JACCDI01 (sample SAMN15323434, study PRJNA562643) | freshwater metagenome | isolation source: river surface water | place: USA:Blue River Watershed | collected 2017-08-15
GAGGGTTTTAAATCAAGAAATTCTGAGTTCAATACTTTCGATAAAGACGAGTTAGCCTCTCCGAGGTTTTTGCCACCTAAGCGCACCGGCTCTTCTGGTCCGCGTCCATATGGCAAGGATGGTTTCAAAAAAGACGGTCCTGCTCGCGACAATAAAGGTCGTGATGGAGGCTATCGCAAAGGTCCTTCCAGCGAAGGTCGCGATGGAGGCTACCGCAAAGGTCCATCCAGCGAAGGTCGTGACGGTGGTTTCCGCAAAGGTCCTTCAGGTGAACGCCGTGACGAAGGTTTCCGTAGAGGTCCATCTGGTGAAAAACGCGAGGAAGGTTTCAGAAAAGGTCCAGGTTCTTACGGCAAACGTGAAGACAATTATAAAAAACGCAGTGAAGGTGGTTTCAGAGACCGCCCAGATTCCGGAGATCGCCGAGATAGTAAGCCGCGCTCTTATGGTGACGACAGAACAGGTAGCAGAGGTCCGAAACGCGAAGGCTTCGATAAAAAAGACAATGGATTTGACAGAGATAAAAAACCTTATCGCCCGAAATACGATCCTGAAATCAAGGTAAAAAAATCCTTTAAAGAACGTAAAGCTGAGCTTTTGGGTCCGGATATGGACAGCGGCGACATGCGTTTGAATAAATACATTGCCAATGCTGGTATCTGCAGCAGAAGGGAAGCTGATGAACTTATCAAGCAAGGTTTAGTAACCATTAATAATACAGTGGTTACTGAAATGGGATATAAAGTTAAAAAAGAGGATGTGGTAAAATATGATGGCAGAAAGATTCTTCCAGAGCCATTTGTTTACATTCTGATGAATAAGCCTAAAGATTTTATCACGACTACAGAAGATGATAAAGGTCGTAAGACAGTTATGGATCTACTTGCCGATAAAGTGCCACAAAGAGTTTATCCAATTGGAAGGCTCGATAGAAATACCACTGGTGTATTGTTGCTGACAAATGATGGTGAAGTATCTCAGGCATTAACACATCCTAGTTTCCAAATTAAAAAGGTTTACCATGTTGTATTGGATAAAAAAGTATCTGGTACTGATTTAGATAAACTGGTAGAAGGGGTCGACCTCGAAGACGGGCATGTACATGCTGATGCAGTTTCATTTGTTGAATCTGAAGATCGCAGACATGTTGGTGTTGAGATTCACAGCGGTAGAAATCGCGTTGTTAGAAGAATGTTCGAAGCTCTGGGATACGAGGTCGAGAAACTTGATCGTGTCAGCATGGGGATTTTCACTAAAAAAGATTTGCCGAGAGGTAAATGGCGCCATCTTAATCAGTCAGAAATTGGCTTTTTAATGAAATTGAAGAGTAAGATGCCTTAATGTCATTTTATTGTAAAATTTCTTAGTAAAAAAGTAGCCTTTCGTTAGGCACTTCCCAAGCTTAAAAAAATATAATTCAATAGTCTTTTAGAGGTTCTGTGAATGACATACTCTTGTGCCATGATTTGGCATGATTTGAGTAGTTTGATATTGGATACTCTATTTCCCCGATTGTGTTCAGGCTGTTCAGAGCCTTTGCAGCGCAAGGAGTTTTGTTTGTGTTTGTCTTGTTTCGTTAAATTACCCAGAACTGGTTTTGTGTGTGGAACGGATAATCCTGTAGAGCGTTTGTTTCAGGGGAGAATACAACTCGAATCCGCAACTTCGTTTTTGCTCTTTAGAAAGGCTGGTTTGTCTCAGCGTTTAATGCACAGATTAAAGTATAAGGGTGATGAAGCTCTGGGATTAGAATTGGGACGTCATTTTGGACGATATCTTAAGAATATGGTTGGGTGTGATTTGCCAGAGGCGCTGACTTGTGTGCCATTACACAAAGAAAAAAAGCAGAAGCGTGGATTTAATCAGAGCGCTGCAATTGCAAAGGGAATGTCAGAAATACTTGAGATCCCTTTACTTGAGGACTTATTAACTCGTCCGGAGCACAGCGAGACTCAAACCCGGAAGAAACGGTATGAGAGATGGGAGAACATGCAGTCAGGATTTGTCGCCGGTGATATTGGCGAACTCAAACACGTTGGCCTGGTAGATGATGTAATAACCACAGGTGCCACACTTGAGGCCTGTGCATCGGTTTTAAAACGTCAGGTAGATTTGAAAATCAGTGTGTTTGCCCTTTGTATATCAATCAAGTAAAATCGTTATATTTGCAAAAAAAGATACAAATGAAAGTCAATAATTTTACTATTTTGATGTTGGCAATGTTCTGTGCATTGACGGCGAAGGCTCAAAAGCCTAGTCTGGGTCAGATGATGGGAGAACGTGTGCCACAGTTCTGTGGATCGACTGGAAGTGCAGGTGCAGATTCCACTAGATTACCAATTATGTTTCAGGCCAGAGTTTCTGGTTTAAATCCTGGTTCAAGGTACAAGTACTTTGCACGTTTTATCAGTCTGTCAGATACAGGAAGTTCAACAACTACGGGTGTTGGTATTCCGGTAGTAGTTAGACAAAACGGTACCTGGGGCACTATCAGCAGTCCTGATTTATCTACAGCCGGCGGACACGATACTATCACCTTATCATTAGGAATGGGCGATTATCTGGGTTGGTTCGGAGCAATCTATACCAACGATTCAAGATTTGCACCAGGCAGTTATATCTATCCAATGATCGTTATGGAAGAGATTGGAACAGGTACACCAATGCCAGTTAAATACTATATCAATGACTCAATTAAAGTTTTGGGTTTTTCTCAGGCAAACAACAGCAATAGCGGTACTGCCATTTATGGTAACTCATTTGCTCCAGCCAAGAGTATTGTTGCATTATATGATGATGTCAATGGCATGACTACCCGTCCGATTGCTATTGCTTACACCGAAAGCGAGTCAATCTCTTTCTCTAATATGCCAACCTGGTATAACAACAAGGTTAATGGCACTTCAGGTGCGTGGGGCGCAATAATTCCTAACGACCTGTCTTCAGGTATTCAACGTATAGAAAGTCGTGATCCAGGTTTTGATACCATCATCTTTGCGAACAAAGAAAGTGATGCTGTCTGGGGTACCGATTCTACTATGGATAGAAGAGGTGGTGCTAAGAAAGCTGTAGTCATTAAAAGTGATTACGCACCATTGGTAAAACCTGAATTTGAATTTGCAGTTAATACAACCAATCTTATTGAATCTAATACCATTGTAAAAACAGTTGTTAGAAGAAAATACGGTAATGCAGATTCAAGTAAGATTAGTGCATTTGTAAACGCCGGTACTGCTACCAATGGTACAGACTACAGTATACTTACTGGGTTCCCGCTTACTTTTAAGCCATATGGAGAAGCTACAGACACAATCAGTGTTAGAATTTTCGATGATTTTGCAAGTGAGCCAACTGAAAACGTTGCGATTCGTTTAAACAATCCAGTAAATGCCAAAGTTGGTTTCCAAACAACACACTCAATTAATATTACAGATAATGATATTCCTGTTGTAAGCTTTGCGAAGAAATCAGTAACAGTAAAAGAAAATTCAGGCATACTAAAAGTTAAACTTAAAATCAATAGTGGCTCAAGTTCTGCTACCAATGTGAAAGTAGCTCTTAAAACTAAGTCAGATAGTACTTTTATTCCTATGGACTTTAAAATGGGTAGCAACAATGTTGATACAACGGTTCGTTTCCCAGGGGGTAAAGTTGTAGATAGTTTAGAGTTTAATGTCTACCTGCAGAACGACAGCAGAAGTGAAGATCGCAATGATACTGTAATTCTGGTTCTTCGCAATCTAACATCTCCTGCTATAGCAGGAACAGATTCTTTGATGACTTTAATTATTGAAGATGATGACGCACCTTCTCAGTTCAGATTTGCCAATAACAAATTAACTGTAAGCGAAAGTGCTGGTTCTGTAAAAATCAGAATCAACAGAAATCTTGGTAATATTTTCCAGAGCGATATCATTTTGTCTTACGATAATGATCCTAAAAATGCTCAGGCTGGTAGCGACTTTACTTTTTCTCCTCAGTTATTGTCTTTTGATGCCTCTGATCCGGACAGTTTAATTATTACTGTGCCAATTATCAATGATAATTTTAGCGAGCCTAGAGAAGATGCTGTATTTGTTATCAGAAACTCATTTAATGCACGCATTGCAAAGCCTGATACTTTCAGAGTGACAATTTTAGACAATGACTTACCTGAGTATAAAGTTGTAAAAGTAATCTCTGCAAAATCTCCTAATTTTATTCTTGATAGTTTGAATGTTCACTGTGTACTGAGAGGTGTTGTATATGGCGTTAATATGGGAACGACTCCAAATGGAACTTCATTTACCTTAATGGATAACACTGGTGGTATTCAGGTTGTAAACGGTAGCAATAAAGGTTATACGGTTACAGAAGGTGATAGTGTTCAGGTTTATGGTCGCATTGCTCAGATTAATGGTATGAGTGCCATATCTCAGCTAGATACTATCATTAAATTAGGGTCTGGTAGAACTTTGAAAAATGCTAAGATTGTGACTGCATTGGCGGAGACTACTGAATCTGATTTGGTGAAATTCAATCTGGTAAAACTTGCTAATCCTTCTGAATGGCCAAGTACAGCGCTTGCGCCAAATACGACTGCGAATGTTACAATTCAGACATCATCTGGAACTTTCACTGCCGTAATAGATAGTGAAACTGATATTGATGGAAAACCGGCTCCAAGTGGATTCTTCAATTTAACTGGTATTGGTGCGCAGAATGATGCAACAACTCCGTATACAAGTGGCTACATCATGTTCCCAAGAAGAATGACAGATGTTGCTAATCTAACGGTGCCTGTGTTCAATTTCACCACCATTACTTCAACAAGTAAAGAGAATAGAGACAGTACTGAAGCCTTTGTTTTACAATGTGCTAATATTACTTCTCCTCAACAAATCAATCTGGTTATTAAAGGCGGTACAGCCAGCAGAAACACCGATTACCAATCAAATGCTTCAAGATTGTTTATCTTATCGCCAGCAGTTCCAACAGTGATAGTTAAGTCTAAGATTAATGATGATCTAACACCAGAATTAAATGAAACCATTGTTTGGGTTATCAGAGATAATCCATGGGGAACATTAATCGGTGCCGACAGTGTGCATACTATTACAATCATTGACGACGAGACCAATAGTATTGATGATATTGGATTATCTTCATTAATCAAATTGTATCCAAATCCTGCTAATGGTATTGTTAATTTGAAATCTTCAGATGCTATCATACAGACAGTTGAAGTTACAGATTTAAACGGTCGTATCGTGATGAAAATCGAAGGTGTTGATGCTCTGGAAACAGTGCTTAATATTGATGGTTTAAGTAAAGGTATGTACAACATTAATTTAACCACTGATCAAGGAATAGCCAGAAAAATTCTGAGCGTCCTTTAATCAATATGCTAACATTTAAAAAGCGCCTTTTTAGGCGCTTTTTTTTTAAAAATAATTAATATGAAAAAAGCTTTTTTTGAAGAGGATTTTCTAGTCTTTTTTATGGATCTGGCACCTAATAATAACAAAGACTGGTTTGACGCCAATAGACAGCGTTATTTAAAAAATGTGAAGGCGCCTTTTGAGGACTTTGTAGCACAACTGATAGTTAAGATGGGCAAGGATTATCCTCTGGGGGATCTGAAAGCCTCTGATTGTATATTCAGAATCAATAAAGATGTCAGATTTAGTAAAGATAAATCTCCCTATAAATTACAAACTTCAGCACTGATAAAAAAGGGCGGAAAGAAGGCCATGCATGAAGCCGGTTTGTATATTGAATTCGGTCCAGAGTACATGCATATTTATACTGGAGTTTATATGCCAGAAAAAGACCAGTTGGAGAAAATTCGTATGGCTATTGCTAATGCTCCGGACAAGTTTAAAAAGATTATCTCTCAAGCAGATTTTAAAAAGTATTTTGGAGAACCGAAGGGAGAACGTTCCAAGATATTACCAGCTCATTTGAAATCGGCAGCTGCAAGCTGTGAATGGATTTATAATAAACAGTTCTATTTGCAACATACTGTAGACGGTGATAAAATACTGGAACCAGGATTGGATGAGTTTATCCTCAAAGTATTTAAAACAGCCCGCGAGTACAACAATTTTCTGGAGTCTTAAAATCGGGTATTTATTGTAATTTCGTGCCATGATTGATATGAAAGAAATTCTGACGGTAACTTTTACGCTATTTGCCGTAATTGATATCATTGGGTCTATACCGATTATTATTACCCTTCGCGAAAAGCTTGGGCATATTCAATCGGAGATGGCTACTTTGGTCGCAGGATTATTGATGACCTTGTTTTTCTTGGTTGGAGAAGAGTTTTTGAATTTACTCGGACTGGATATTCATTCATTTGCGCTGGCCGGTTCAATAGTAATTTTTATCATCGGATTGGAGATGATTCTTGGGAGAGATTTATTTAAGACAGATCCTGATGCCAAATCAGGTAGTATTGTGCCAATCGCATTTCCTATTATTGCTGGTAGCGGCACACTTACTACCATTATGTCTTTAAAATCTGAGTTTGCAGGTGTCAATATCTATATTGGGATATTAATTAATCTGGTATTCATTTATACAGTACTAAAGCTTACAGGGAAGATTGAGAAGATATTAGGTAAGGGGGGGTTGTTAGTAGTGAGGAAATTCTTTGGCGTTATCTTAATTGCCATTGCCGTTAAGATCTTTAAGTCGAATCTTTTTGTATAAACCAAATACGACTGTAAAATAAAAAAGCCCGTAATATTTACGGGCTTTTTTATTGATTAATATAGTTGTAATTAAAGTGAATCCAGTTTTCTAGCAACTGAAGTTTCTTCAAATATTTCAAGGTTGTCTCCTACCTGGATATCCTGGTAGTTTTTGATAGAGATACCACATTCGAAACCTCTGACAACATCTTTCACGTCGTCTTTAAAACGTTTTAAGGCATCGATAGCACCCTGATGGACAACAACACCATCTCTGATGACGCGAACTTTAGAGTTTCTGGTGACGCGACCTTCGGTCACATAACAACCTGCTACTGTACCTACTTTAGTGATTTTGAATACATCTCTAACATCGACGTTACCAATGATTGTTTCTTTGATTTCCGGACTTAACATGCCCTCGATAGCGGATTTGATTTCATCGATGGCCTGATAAATGATAGAGTAATGACGGATATCGATTTGTTCTGTCTCTGCAATTTTCTTAGCGCTATTAGAAGGACGAACCTGGAATCCAATGATGATCGCATCAGAGGCAGAGGCGAGCAATACGTCACTTTCTGTAATCTGACCAACACCTTTATGAATCACTTTAACCATAACCTCTTTGTTAGACAGGTTCAGTAATGAGTCACTTAATGCTTCAACAGAACCATTCACGTCCCCTTTGATGATCAGGTTAAGTTCTTTAAAGTTACCTATAGCCAAACGTCTTCCGATTTCTTCCAGAGTGATATGCTTAGTGGTACGAATACCTTGTTCACGCATTAACTGTTCGCGTTTGTTCGCCAGTTCTTTAGCTTCATCTTCAGAGTTTAGAACAAATAGTGGGTCACCAGCGGAAGGAGTTTCAGAGAATCCAAGCATACTAACCGGAGTCGATGGTCCCGCTTCGTCTACCCTTTGATTTCTCTCGTTGAAGAGCGCTTTTACTTTAGCATAATTAGCTCCAGCCACCAGGTGGTCGCCGACTCTCAAAGTACCGGTTTGTACCAGAACACTGGCAACAACACCACGACCTTTATCAAGGCGGGCTTCAACGATGGTACCTTTAGCTTTTCTTGTTGGATCTGCTTTCAGTTCCAGCAATTCAGCTTCGAGTAATATTTTTTCTAAAAGTTTATCAATGTTAAGACCTTTCTTGGCTGAGATTTCCTGAGACTGGAACTTACCGCCCCATTCTTCTACCAGGATATTCATTGCAGAAAGTTCTTCTCTGATTTTTTCTGGGTTAGCACCATCTTTATCAACTTTATTGATGGCAAAGATCATTGGTACATTCGCTGCCTGAGCGTGACTGATTGCCTCGCGTGTTTGTGGCATTATGCTATCATCTGCCGCGATAACGATAACGGCGATATCTGTTACCTTGGCACCACGAGCACGCATAGCAGTAAAGGCTTCGTGACCCGGAGTATCAAGGAAAGTGATTTTTTGTCCTTTCGGTAATTTAACCTCATAAGCACCAATGTGCTGGGTGATACCACCCGCTTCACCAGCGATTACGTTTGCTTTACGGATATAGTCAAGTAAGGATGTTTTACCATGGTCAACGTGACCCATTACTGTAACAATAGGAGGGCGGGAGATAGATTTTTCCGGATCATCAATTTCTTCAGTAAACTGAATAGTTTCCTGAGCATCCACAAATTCTACTTCGAATCCGAATTCATCAGCCACCAGAGTAATCGTTTCAGCATCCAAACGCTGATTGATTGACACCATGATACCTAAAGAGAAACAGGTTGAGATAACAGAGGTTACAGGAACATCCATCATTTTAGCAAGGTCGTTGGCAGTAAGGAATTCTGTTACTTTCAGAATCATTCCTTCTTGTTCCATACGCTCGTTTTCCTCTTTACGGGATTGGTAGTGGACATCACGTTTCTGACGTTTGAACTTAGATTTAGATGTTTTACCTCTACCAGAAGAGTCAATTTTGTTGAGTGTCTTCTTTAATTTATCCTGAATTTCTTTTTGAGAAATTTCTTTTTTAGGTTCGTCTTTTCTTTGGTGAGTGCTGCGGTTAACTTTTATTTCCTGTTGGATGTTGACCTTTTGAGCACCTGATTTGCGTTTGCGTTTCTCACGATTTGCTTTGTCTGGTGCCTGGAACTTTGATTTGATCACCGGTTCAGGTTTCAATTCAATTTTTCCTTTGATGGTAAGACCATCTAGTTCAACCAAATTGGCTTTCACTAACTCTCTTTCGTCAATCTCTTCAACTTCAGGAGCCACAGGCACAGGCGTTGCAACAACGATTGGTGCTACTGGTTCTGGTTCAGGAGATTTCTTTTCTTCAGCTTTAGGTTTTTCAACCGGAGCTTCTTTCTTCTTCTTATTCTGACCATCCAGGTCAATTTTACCTTTTACTTTCAACCCTGTCGTAGTTTCAGGCTTCGGTGTTTCAATAACTTTTTCTTCAACTACTGGAATAGGCTCTGGTTCAGGTTTTTCTTCCTTAACTGGCGCTTTAGGCTTTTCTTCTACAATAACGTTTTTAATGAAAACCTCTGCCTCAGGTTCTGGTTCAGTTGGTTTCTCGTCCTGCTTTTTCTTTAAGGTCGATTCATCCGCCTTTACGACAGTCGTGTCTTCGCGTTTTTTAAGTTTGCTGCTTAATCCCGCAGATTTGGATTGTTCTTTTACTTCTTTGTCTGAAGAAAAATGTTCGGAAATGTATTTGTACATTTCCTCGTTTAGCTTTGCAGTCGGCTTGTTTTCTATGGCAAAACCTTTCTTCTGCAAACTCTCAATAATAGTTTGCGTACTTACATTGAATTCCGATGCTGCTTTACCTAATCTTATTTCTGCCATTTAATCTTTTATAGTGCTGTATTTGACAACTGTTTGCCAAACGTGCAAAGGTAAGGTTTTAATGCAATTTTTGCAAATAAATAAACAAAGGGAGCGTTTTAAAGGGCTTTTTTACCTCAAACACTTGAAATAGTCAAATGGTTCAAGGCAGTCTTTACAGCGATACAATGCTTTGCAAGCTGTGCTGCCGAACTGACTTATCAGCTCTGTTTTTTTGCTGTTACAATGTGGACATTCTATCTGGTCTGGTTTCCCGAAAAGTGTATCAATGCTGATGTCTTCATCCTGAGGTGGGGCAATACCGTAAGCTTTTAATTTTTGTTTGCCTTTTTCGCTCATCCAGTCAGTTGTCCATGCTGGTGACAATACCAGTTTAACATCGTTGTTAATGCCTTTTTCCAACAATGCAGCTCTGATTTCCATTTCAATCATGTTCATCGCAGGGCATCCACTGTAAGTTGGGGTAATATGCACCAACACTTTGTCTTCAAGAGCAATGACTTCGCGAACCACGCCCAGGTCGACTATCGACAATACAGGAATCTCAGGATCGCTTACAGATTCTAAAATTTCCCAGACTTTTGTTGTATTGATTATACCGTTCATCAGCGCCACAAATATACAGAATTCAACAAGATACTAGCCGATCAGCTTTTGTAAAATTTTATGACATTCCTCATATTCGTACCCTTTGGATACCAGATGTTTAAGAGCTTTTTGTTTAAGTTGCCAACCTATGCCACCTTTATGTGTTGCCAAATATTTTTCAGCCTGGTTCTTTAAACTTTCCTCATAATCGTCGTCATCAATTTCGCTCATGGCTTTTTTAATACAATAATCGCTGATGCCGCGCATTTTTAATTCTCTTACAATTCTTGTTTTCCCCCAGTTTTTTTGTCTAAATTTTCCTCCGGCATAGGCTCTGGCAAAGCGTTCTTCATTTAAAAAGCCAGCTTTTACAAGGTGGGTTAATACTTCCCCAACTTCATCTGTGTTGAGTCCGTAATCATACAATTTACTTGTAACTTCTTTATGGCAGCGTTCCTGATATGAACAATAGTATTCAATCTTGGGAATCGCTTGTTGCTTGGTGATTTTCTCGGTTTTTCTTATCTGCTCGTCCATCTCACAATAGGCTTAACTTTTCTCTGTAAATACCTTCTTCCGAAATAATTTCCAATAAATAAACACCTTTGTCAAACTGACTGATGTCGTAGGATTCTCCTTCGCTAATCAATGTTGTTTTTTTGCCAGACAAGTCAATTAAGTTGACTGTTTGAATCTTGAGTTTTGTTTCTATTCTGACTGTTTTTTCAGCAGGATTAGGATAAACAATGCCTTTGAATAAGTGGCTTTTCTTTATGTTGGAGTTTCTTTGATTGTATCTTGAAATAACCGGAAAGTGGTCGCTACAAGTGCTGGCGTAATTGCTGATATATTGGTCGATTCGCCATACAAAAGCGGAGTCTTTGGTGTAGTAATCAAACAATCTGCCGGAAACAAACTGATGATCAATTGCGTCCGGATATGAGGCAGTTGTCGCTATGTGGTAAGCGCTTAATCGCTGTGTGATAAAATACCCACCATTGCTTTCGTTTTTTAAAGCCAGTAAAGATGATGGTAATTGATTATATATTGATACATCAAGATCGTCATTCCAGTCGCCAGCAATGATATATTTTCTTGGGTCTCTTTGTGTGTATGTGTATGCTTTTAGCCATTCAGCCGAGCGTTTCCGACTCTGATAGGCCAGGTTTTTTAGAGAGTCGTTACCAGTATTAGCTTTCAAATGAAGTGCAATTACATCAAGGGAATCAAAAGCTGAAGTACTAAGGCTCACAAGGGTTAATTTTAAAGGGAATCTGCCGGTGCTGAAACTGTCTTTACTGTTGGTCCCAAGTAATTGAGGATTGATGCCCTTAAATAAGTTGTTTTTATAGAGGATTGCCGTTTTTTGTTCGGGGAAGTAGCTGGCAAGGACTGATGAATATTCGGGCAATAGTCTCATTAGTCTGCCAAAAGCGCCGGTATCTGAGACTTCGCATAAAACCCAAATATCGATATCAGAAGCTTGGAGGACATTTTTGATTAGGCGTTGTTGCATGCTGTCGTTTGCCGGACCAAATCCTGTGGCGGTTTTGCCAAACCATTCGATGTTCCAGTTGCCGATTTCGAGTTCTTGGGAGCGACCAATAGGGGGCACAGTCTGCGATTTTAATTGACACAGACTCAAAGTTGTCAGACTTATCAGTAAGATTATTTTATTCAGATTTTGCAAAGTATTTCAAGGTGATGGTTCTAATCAACCAGGCAAAAATGAAAGTACTAAAGAAGGTAAGCATGGCGTGCACAATAGCCGGTTTTTGCATATCTGCATTGTTTAATATATTGCCACCGATGTACAGGGCCATAGCAGTATTATGCAATCCGGCTTCCACCATGATGGTCATTCTGTTTTCGAGTTTAACTTTAAGCAGCCAGCTTAAGAGGTAACCTAAAAACATGCCAGAGAAATTTAGCATTAATACCCAAACTGATTGTTCCATGAGTTCTTGACGGCTTAGGGCAACACCACCATTTTCTGCTGGTGCAAAAATTTTGACAGTAAAAATGATCAACAAAAGCGCAGGCAAAAGATATTTCAAAATTGGGCGCAGGGTGTCTGCAATTTTCGGAAATTTACTTCTGATAAATACACCAATAGCCGCAGGGATTGCTGTGATTAAAGCAATGTGAGCAATGGTTGATAGTATTGGAAGTTCAATCAGTGTTGAGGTGTTGATGAAATAATCAAGTGAGGCATTGGTGAGGAATGGAATTGTGAACATGCACAAAATACCATTCAGTACGGTTAGCGAAATACTTAATGCAACATTGGCTTTCAGAATGTAATTTACCAAATTGGAAGTAACACCACCAGGGCAAAAAGAAATGACCATGAATCCTACTTTTACTTCTGGTGAAAAATTAGACATCAGCATCAGGATGAATGTTGTTAATGGCAAAACAATCATTTGTGCAATTAGTCCGACCGTCAATGGTTTAGGAAATGCAAAAATATTGCTAAAGTCGTTGCGCGTTAAGTTTAGTCCCAAACTGGCCGTAATGAATGCCAAAACGATGTTGATCAGCAGGTCGATGTTCTGAAGAAGAATTTCCGGCATTCGGTTTTTTTACTTGATGATTCAACAAATCTAGCAAAATATTTTGAATTATTACTGCTAGTTTATTTAAGTTTTATGGCTTGTCGATATATAGTTTCATTATTCGTTAAGTGTTGCTTAAATTTGCAGTATGTCAAGATGGATTTTTGCATGTTTAATTCTGCTGATAAGTAGCTGCAGCGAAGAAGGTAAAATAGCGGATCAGGTGAGGGAAATACCTGGTACTAAATGGAATTATGACCAGATTCCGGAGTTTCCGTTTGTAATAGACAAGCCGAGCATGACCTATAATTTCTTCTTGAAGTTGCGTATTCAAAAGTCATACCCCTACGAAAATTTATATTTGCTGACACATATCAGGACACCAGATGGTAAGATTCAGACCAAACGTGTCAACTTTACTTTGACAGATGATTTAGGTCGACCTTTGGGTAAGTCAACAGGTAATTCAATTGACTACGAATTGCCAATGTTTGTGAACCGAAAGATGGAGGGTGCTGGTCAGTATTCAGTGGCATTGGAACAAAATCTCAGAGACAGTGTTGTAAATGGAATTGAGAGTATTGGGGTGAAAATTAAAGAAGGTAACCCGGTATTCTAAAAGAGAATGACAGATAAGGTGGTGTTTTTTGATGGTGTTTGCAACCTTTGTAATTCTTGGGTTCAATGGTTGATAAAACGCGACAAAAAAAATGCCCTTCATTATTCTTCGCTACAGAGTCAGTATGCCTCACAAAATATCACAGATTCTGAAATACTGACATCAGATTCTATTGTTTTCTTTATCAATGGGGTATTTTATACCAGAAGTTCAGCTGTTTTTCAAATCCTGAAGCAACTAGGTTGGCCGTATCGTTTGGCTTTGGTGTTTTATGTGGTGCCACGATTTATTAGAGATTTTGTATACAATATTGTTGCAAAAAATCGATACAAATGGTTTGGAAAAAGAGCAACATGTATGGTTCCAGATGCCAGTTTAAAATTGAAGTTTCTTGAATGAGGGTTATAGTTTTATTAATAGTTTCTGTTTTTGTTAATCTGTCTCAGGCTCAGGTAAAGTTATGCCTTGACAGTACTTTAAAAGTTGCCTATATTAAGAAATACGGTTTCAGTGATGGCCTTATGTGTATGCCATTCTATTGCGATCCATTTTGTCAGCCGTCTTATAAGAAAGGTGATACAATAGGGTATTGCGGTAAATTTGTTTTTGTTAACAGGGATTTTGTGGTCAAAGTGAAACCAGTGTTTGATATACCCTGTAGTTTTGAACCTCGTTTTAGCGAAGGATTGTGTGCCGTCAGTATTAAAAATCAATTATGTTTTATTGATACACTTGGTCAGGTGAAAATTGTCACTGATTTGCTGGCTTGTTCTAATCACAGAAATCGGATACTGCCATTTAAAAATGGAAGGGCTAAGGTATACAGAGGGAGTGGAACTTTAAAGAACTATTACGATGTTTATTATATAGATAAAGAGGGTAAGAGGATCAGAGAGCCACTGCTTGTTCATGTTCGTAAAAAGCCACTTCCAGTGCTGGTGTCGAATAACAAAAAAGATACAACTATTCGAGTAGCAGTAAACGATATTTCTCCGGATACTGAACCGGAGTTATTATCGGAGGATTTCTTTGAGATTCCGCGTTCAATTCCTCGTGGCAAATACCCAATGGCAGAGAATGAATTAAAGATGTATTTGAAATCGATGCCGCACCGCGACAACAGAATGCTGATTTATTTTGAATGCGGGCAATATCAAATTGAAAACATGGCAGAAGAGGATACAATCTATTGTGGTAAATTTGTGTTTACGGATACATTTTTAAATGTGAAGATTGCAGGAGGATTTAATTTGCCTTGCGGATTTGAACCAGAGTTCAGTGAAGGTCTTTGTGCTGTTGCAAAAAATAACTATTTGGTTTATATCGATACATTAGGACAGGTGAAAGTAAATACTGGATTAAAAGCCTGCGATACTATTCTAAATAAAGCTTCTACTTTCAAGAATGGAATCGCTACCTTATATGTAGGAGATAAACTGACAAAAGGATTGTATACCACTCAAGCCATTAATACGAAAGGAGAGAGAGTTCGATTACTGGAGTTTGATGATTTAGATCTGGCAGAAAAATTTATAGGTAAATTTAAAAATTTATTGCCAGAAGAATGCACTGGTTGCTTTATTGGTAAAGGTAAAACGAATGGACTTTGGTTCCTGGTTGAAAAGAGTGGGAAAGTCAGGAAAAAGCTGGAGTTAAAATAAACTTTATAGAGTTGCTTTAGGAGTTTCTTTAAATGTCTGGAACGCCAGACCCCATCCTATAAAAACTGCAAACGCTGCAACACTTGCTTGTCGTTCCAGTATACTTTCGAAACAAGAAGAGAGGAGTAATAACAAAAAGAAGGCAGATGCCAATGGTGCATTTTTAAGGTTGCTGCCTATGCCATAGATAAATAAGAACAGCAGCAGTATTAAAGCTGGAATACCACTTTGGACAGCAGATTCTAATAGTTGAAAGTGCGGATTTTTTCTGTTGTCTTTTTCTATTTTCGGATTGAAAACCTCAAAATTATCTTGTAAAGTTTTTTCTGCATCGCCAATACCAACGCCACTCATCGGACTTTGTTTGATGACATCTACAGCGTTTTTCCAGGCCACTACTCTCATCGCAAAAGAGTAGTCATTCGGATTAGCTTGATTTAAAACTACTTTCAGGTCTTCAACAGAATTTTTGATTCTGTTTTGTAAAGATGAGCTTAATGAAAATACTATAAGAGGTACAACTAGGGCAAAGCTGAGGCTGATTAAGAAGGTTTTTCTTCCAGCATTTCTTAAAGAGCTAAAGGCAATAATCATTAATCCAGCGTAGCATCCTAACAGACCAGTGCGGGCACTCAGTATGTGAATGATGAAGAAATTGATAGTAGTTAGCGTTGCAATACTGATATAGTTGAAGTTTCTCCTGTTTGAAAACTGATTAATACAATAATAAGTTCCTGCTACTACGGCAATCGCCATAAGGATAGAAAACTGAATATGATAGATGCCATAACCAAATTCAATTGGCAATGGTTTAGATTCCAGAATGAGTTGATCAAAAAGAGTTTTGTTAGAAATGTAGTTATATACACTGACGATACCAGGCAGGTAAACAGAATAGCAGAAAATAGTAAGCAATTGAGTTTTTAGCTCGGTTTGTTTCTTAAACGATTGTATGATAAAAGGTACTAATAAAATCGGTAGTTTAAGAAGTATTTTTCTTACAGCTTCATCACTATTATCTGAATAGAAATAAGATAGGGCGCCAGATAGATAAAATAGAACAGCTGCCAGGGAAATTGTTTTTTCAATTTTGCTCAGGCCTATTGATCTAAAGTTTGGAATGCCCAAAAGAGCAATCAATCCTAAGCTAATGCTTATGAGGGCAGGCGATAAGGTCATGCCCATACAGAAACTCAGCCAAAGCAGAAGGAATATGAGCTGCTTTGCTTGGTATTTCATAGGGACTGATTTATTTAGCGTAACTTAGTTTAACCTGGGTTGTGTCGTTGACACCCAGTTTAGAAGCTACTGTTTTGCTCATTTTTAGAATAGTGCCTGCATCGCATTTGCAATTAGCAACCACTCTGGCAAAAACAGTATTGTTATTGCTTGTATTGGTGATCATAACAATGGTGCCAACTTTAGCAGTAGGGTGCATAATGAAGCTACGTTCCTGGCTGAGTTCTCCATCGTTTGAAATGATGGCAGAGCCGCTTTCTGAAATTTCATCACCATCATCAGTAGAGTAGGTGTTAATGACTTGGCTGGATTTTTCAGAACTTTCAGAAGATTCAGTTTTGCTGCTTACCACCACATTGTTATTGCTTACTACTGGGGGAGCAACAACTGCATCTGGTGTCTTTACAACTGGTTCAGTTACTGGTTCCGGCTTTGGTTCTGGTTTTGGCGTTTCAACAGGCTTGGGAGTAGATTGGGCTACAGTGGTTTTTGTTTCAGCGACGATTAGTTTTTGACCGAGAGCGATGTTGTCAGATTTTAAATTGTTCAGTGATTTAATTTCTGCAACAGTTGTATTGTATTTTCTTGCAATCAGAGATAAAGTCTGTCCAGCAGCGACCGTATGGTACGTTTTTTCATATTTGGAAACAGTTGAGTTGTTGGAAGTGGCAGATGTTCCTTTGCCGGCGCCAGAGCCTGAACCTGTTGCAGTAAGGCCTGTTTTTGGGATAAGGAGAATCTGATCTATTTTAATAGAGGTTTTAGATCCATCATTGGCGGCGAAAATATCGGCAGCAGGTACGCCATATTTTTTACCAATGCCGTATACACCTTCGCCCTTACTCACTTTGTGCATGATGTAAGTTTTGCCGTCGACCACTTTCACTCCGATTGAGTCTTGTGGCATAGCGAAAGCAGATAAACTGGTCGCCAGAAAGCAAAGTAAAATTAGGTTTTTCATTGTCGTTTGCATCTAAAAGTACAAAGTACGACCAAAACAGAGGTTTTCAGATGTATATGAGTGTTATAATTGTCAACAGGCGCAAGTGTGCTGATGAATTATTTAGACAGTGATTGCAGCTTTACTTCGTTGAGTAAAACATCAATATCAGCTGGAATATGTTCAATTTTTAGAAAATTCCCACTTCCATACTGAGATAATTTCTTTAAAAAATCGAGAGCTTTTTCGTCGTTTCCAAAGCCTATAGTTGAAAGCTTGATGCCTTGGAAAATATGATGTTTAGCGGATTGTCTATAGAGGTCTTCATTGCTTATTTTAGAGCTATTGAATAAACCATCTGTTGCCAGGAAAATCTGGTTATTCCCAGCTTTTATAAAATGCTCTTTGGCCAGGTCGTATGCCATTTCTAAGCTATGAGCGCCATTGCTTCCACCTTTGGCACTGAGTGTATCAATGGCCTTCATCATGGCTTGTCTGTCAAGTCCGCTATAATTGCTAAAAATTACTTTCACTTTAGAATTGTAGGTTATCAGTGTAATGTGGTCTTGTGGTCTGACAGTTCCAATCAATTGCGTCATAGCTTTCTTGAGGTAATTTAATTTGGTGCTGTCTTTCATGCTGCCACTTATATCTATAATGAAAATTAAATGATTGGGTTTGTATCTTAAAGAGTTGAAGCCAGAGTCAGAGACTGAGGACGGGATGTAAACATATTCAGGTTCAGGAACAATTGTATCCGTAATGTTGTCTGGATTTTTCTTTTTTATAAGATCTTTCTCTTCTTTTTGTTCGCTTACAAGGACAGGCTCTGGTTCTTTGGGGATCAGGCTTGTGTCTAAATAGTTTTCTATGCGTTTTAATTCAATGAAGCAGGTATAGTTAGCAGGATCATACCTGAATTCAACAGTTTTACTTTCATAGCCACTTTTTTCAGCGGTAATTTTCAAGAAACCATATTCAGATTTACACTTATAGGTTTTAGATTGTAGTCCTGTAACACATTTGTATGTTTTATTTTGATTAACAACCGTCACATCTGCTTTGTCAAGAGTTTCCTGAGTGATTTCATCTTTTAGAATGATGGCTAAAGGAACTTGCCCTGCCAGGAGTGGTTTAGAATTTTCTATGGACGGACAAGTAGTAAGTGCAGAAGGGAGTATGGATTTAATTTGTCCTTTTACCTCGAGTTCGAGGGGAGTGTTAAGGTGACTAAAATAGAGAGGAACTTTCACGCTGAATCGACCCTTTTGAGAGGTGTAATAAATCACTGCAATTTTCCAGGTAGCTCCGGGTTCGATGGATTTTCCAGGGCAAAGAATTTCGTAGTCAGTTTTCGGTTGGGTGCTTAGTAGATAAATGGTTTTTGTACCAGTGTTGTTAAAAGTAAACCACGCTGTATCATTGTTAAACTGTTCAATTGTGCCGTGATCAAAAACCTTTGAATTGACAGTCAGTTGAGCACTTAGAGCAAAAGGAAGGCAGTATAAAAAGATAAGCAGCTGTCGCATATTGACTATAGAACGAAAATCATACCAAAAGAATTGTTGTTTAATTAATTTAATAATTCTTGCAAACGTGATGGATTGATGGTGCCGTAAGTATAGTAAAAATAAATAATTGTTATTGATATTATCAATGAAACGATAAAGCCAGTTGTGGCCCAGCGTTTACTTAGCTGGTGATTTTTAATGGCAATTTGAGAATACCTACTAGGAAAACTTTGATACATTCTGTTATCTTTGTCAATCAGATATACAGCAAGAATGCCTAGAATAAAGCCGACAAGAAAAGGGGAAAGAGCAATAGCCAATATGCCTAACAATCGTTTTGTTTTGTCATATGGTAAGAATTCTTGTGTCGTTTCGGCGTTTTTCATATCTCCGGGCAATAGTCGGTAAAATTAATGGTTATAATAGATTACAAGCAAATTTACAGGAAATAATTTGATCGAACACAACTACTATCAGTTAATGGAAATCGAGCTTTGCGCTGATATCACTATCGTGAAGAGAAGGTATAGGGAATTAGCATTGCTGTATCATCCCGATAAGAATCCAAACAATAAAGTAGCGGAAGAGTATTTTAAAGTGCTAACTCAGGGCTATAATATATTAAGTGAGCCGGATAAGAAATCGGAGTACGACGAATTATTGCGAAACTATTATAGAAGAAAGAGTGAGCAAGTTGTACCAAATGTCAAAAAGGATAAGAGTGCAGAGGTAAAAGAAAAGTTAAAAAGACATGCCGAAAACCGAAGGCAGAGAATCATAGATGAATATTTAAGGGCAGAGGAAGTTTTGTCTCATAAGCGACGTTATCTTTTGTCAATACTGGTGTTTTGTACAGGGATTTTAATTTGTTATAATAACTGGTTTTTGAATTTCCTTGATTTTAAAATCATGTATATAGTAGCAGGTAGTTTCCTTTTTGGTTTGGGAGCCTATATGATTGCCAATATTGTATATAAAAGAAGGATTTTCAAGAAGGCGATGTCAATTCAGGATATAGGGCGCGAAAGTGGTCCGGTGCGATTGTTTGTCGTGCTTTTCCTTGTAACGCCGGTGTTTTTTTTACTGTTGATGCAGGTAACAAAGACGATTCACCTTAATTTCTTTTATGATGTAACGGTTGTTGACAGAGTTGTAGAGTATAATGATATGGTAACCTACAACTATGTAGTTAATGGAGAAGAAATTTCGCGACAGACAGATGCCATTCCTAATTATGACTACAGTAGCAAAACTGGCTTGAGGGTGAAATACTCAAGAATTAATCCCAATATCTCAGACTTGGTTACAACAGCACAGATACTTAGTGAATCTGAATAGTGGAGTGCCAAAGTTGACCGTTATTTAAGAGTACTTGAATGGTGTAAATGCCTGCATGTTGTAGCGTATAGTTTTCCATGTTTTTGTTGAGAGTGGTTTCTCTTCCATTGCAGTCAAAGGCTTTTATGGAGTCTATTGTTTCGCCGTTACTTTGAATAGTAAAATTTCCACTGCTTGGGTTAGGGTAAATTTTTATTGATGAACGTGGTGTAGAGGCAATTTTCAAGCCGGGTCCGCCTCTATTAGTGCTGCGCAAAATCGTCCCGCCATCACCAACTATTAAACCGTTGTTATTTAAAAAGTCCACTTTATTAAGTGCAGAGGCTGTTCCTGAAAGTTGCTGACTACGTTGATTAAAGATCTGATAAGATTTTGAAATAATACCATTGGTGCCGCAAATAAACCCAGTATCTTCATTAAAGAAGTAAGCAGAATAGATTGTTTTAAGTTCTTTTAGAGGGGTGCTTAGCCAAGTTTGGCCATTGTCGAAAGAGAATAGCAGAACATTTAGATGTTTACCCACCTGAGCCGTATCAGGCATTCCTCCTGTTATAATGATGAAAGAGTCGCCAATGGTTGATACATTGGTAAGGTTGATGATGGTGCCAGAAGTTACAGGAATCCACTTTTTTTCGGACAAATGTTTTCTAAAGATAAAGCCACTGTCGCCTACTGCCCAGCAATTTCCTGAAGGCGAGATGCTCACACTGTTTAATTGTTTCCTTACTTGTGGTGTTGTGTCAACGGTCCATGTTTCGCCAGCGTCTACAGAGCTTATTGCCAGCAGGTCTTTTCCAACGGCAATTCCTTTATTGCCACTGAAATCGATGTCGTATGCAAAAGCAGCAGTGCGTACATATTTCTGGGTCCATGTTTTGCCGCCATTATATGTTTTTTGAATTCGCGCATTTTCTCCACTGACAAGACCGGTAAGTGAGTCGAAAAAATAAACCGTTCTTAAGTTTGAAGGGATGCTTAAGTTAAGTTTTTGCCATGATTTACCGGAGTCAGAGCTTTGGAGTACCGTGCTGCCCTGACCAACGGCATACACTTTGCCAGGCACCTGACAAACATCAAATAAATCGTTGGTATAGGAAGTGTAAATTTTTTTCCATTGGGCAGACAAATTCATCTGAACAAGGCAGAGCGACAATAACAAAGAGTACCTGACTAAAAACATGAGACAAATATAAACAATTTCAATATAGGAATCAGAAAGCAAAGTAATAGATTTGCCGTATGAAAAAGGCAACAGAGCAAAGCGATTACTACCTGAATGCGGAGGGGTTGCTTGTTTTTACTGAAGCCTATCATCTAAAGCGAGGGTATTGTTGTGGATGTGCTTGTAAACATTGTCCGTATCAGCATGTCAATGTTATAAAGAAAAAACTGAATGAGCGCAGATAGATTAAGTATATTGTCAGAGAAAATTATCAGCCTTCTCATTTTTGAGGAGCGTTTTGAGCATATTCTGGAAGAAATTAAGGGAGAGAAACACAGTCATATTGCTGATGAATTGAAATTATTAATTGCCCGAGACATGGTAAGGCCATGCAGGGATTTGGAGACTGAGAAAGCATCAGGAATCTTGTATGATTCTGATAGTTTAAAAGACTATAGTTTTACACTAACCAGCAAGGGCTTAAGTTATCTTGAGAAGTTTATTAAATAATTACGCGAAAATCAGAACTTTTTTATTTTTCCTGAATACTGATTAAAATTATTGTTATTAGTTGTTTTTACTGCTTTTTTCTTGAAAAAATACTTGTATTATTGTGCTCAACTCAAATACATAAATTCAAATGAAATTTGGAGCAATTGATATCGGGTCTAACGGGGTACGTCTCCTAATTTCACGACCACTTCAGGAGGACAGTCTCAAGCCGGAATGGAAGAAGGTTGAGTTTACCAGACTTCCGATCAGGTTAGGGGATGATGTATTTGGTACTAAAGAAATAAGTAAAAAGAAAATGGATCTTTTGCTGAAGGCGATTAAAGCTTTCAGTTTATTGTTGGATATTTACAATGTAGATTTTTTTAGAGCTTGTGCTACCAGTGCAATGCGGGATGCAAAGAATTCAGAGAAAATCATCAAGCTCATCAAAAAAGAGACAGGTATTTCGATAGATGTGATTACAGGGAATGTAGAAAGTAAACTCATTATGAATGCATTTTTGCATTTGTTGCCTTCAGAGGATACTTTTCTGCACGTAGATGTTGGGGGAGGAAGTACAGAATTGACCTTAATTCAAAACAATAAAGCACTTGTTTCAAAGAGTTTCAATATTGGTACAGTGAGGGCAAGAGAAAAGAAAATCAAAACAGAAGAATTTGATAAGTTGCATGCCTGGATTAAGGAGAATGTTGCCTGGGTGCCAAAATTAAAAGGGATTGGTACTGGCGGGAATATACATAAGTATGGTGAGTTAGCCAGTGTACCTCAGGGAGGATATTTGAAACTGAAAAAATTGGAGCAATTGACAGAAGATATAGAATCTATTGATTTGCATGAGAGGATTTATCATCTGAAATTAAATCCAGACAGAGCAGAAGTGATAGATGTTGCTGGTAGAATTTATTTAGATATTTTCAAGAGAACATCTATTTCAGAGATTATGACACCATACCACGGTCTAAAAGACGGGATTGTTCAAGATCTTTGGGAGCGTTATTATTCCAAACAAAAGGATTAATAGCTTTGAAAAATGACAGTGTTTTGACCAAATGCTGAAAAAACCCCACTAAAATCATAGAGTTTCTGTTGTTCATAATGATTATTTCATTAATTTTGCAGCCGTTTTAAAATAAGAAATATCAATGACCACCAACAGAACTTTTACAATGATCAAGCCTGATGCTGTAGCGAATGCTCACACAGGTAAAATTATCGATGATATCCTGAATGCCGGATTTAAAATTGTATCAATGAAATACATTCATCTGACACAATCTCAGGCAGAAGGTTTTTATGCCGTACATAGCGAACGCCCTTTCTTCAGAGATTTAGTTAACTTCATGATCAGCGGTCCTATCGTTGCCGCAATTCTTGAAAAAGACAATGCAGTTGAAGATTTCAGAAAATTAATCGGAGCTACTAACCCAGCCAATGCTGAAGAAGGTACCATTCGTAAGAAATATGCAAAAAGCATCGATGCTAATGCAATTCACGGTAGCGATAGCGACGACAATGCAGCGATTGAAGGTAATTACTTCTTCTCTCAGTTCGAGCGTTTTTAAGCTAAATAACCTTTTTGTAAAAGCTCTGTAAGTATTACAGAGCTTTTTTTATGAACAGACAATTGCTCACGAATGTTTTTTATTTCTTAGCTAGAAGTGGTAAATTTGTCAATTGATACTTATTTAATCAAACTCTTAATCCCTCAATCCGATGAAAATTGGTTTATATGCCAAGGTAATCAGTACCCCGAAACAACTTAAATTAATTGAAGAAATTATTCAGTTTCTTCATTTGGAGAAAGTTGAGGTGATGTTGCACCAGCAATTGGCATCAAGTATTAATCATTTGTACCGACTGCCAGAATTCGATCGTCTATGCCGACTTGAGCCAATTATTGATTTCCTTATCTGTATTGGTGGCGATGGTACTATTTTGGATGCAGTTGAGATTACCAGTGACAGTCAGGTTCCGATTATTGGCGTCAACACTGGACGTTTAGGGTTTCTCGCTAATGTGTCCACAGATGGATTTAAGAATGCCTTTAGTGAACTCAAGATAGGCTCATATAGTATAGATAAGCGCTCTTTGTTGCAATTAGAGAGTAATACAGATTTATTTGGTTTCAATTATGCTTTAAACGATTTCGTATTGCATAAGAAAGAAACAAGTAGTATGATTATTGTGCATGCCTTTGTCAATGGTGAGCCACTCAATTCATATTGGGCAGATGGTTTGATTATTGCGACACCAACAGGCTCATCTGGATATTCATTGAGTTGTGGTGGTCCTATTCTATTTCCGAAATCTTCCAGTTTAGTGGTGACACCAATTGCGCCACATAATTTAAATGTCAGACCAATTATTATTCCTGATGATCAGGTGCTGAGTTTCGAAATCGAGGGTAGGAGCAATCATTTTCTTGCAACATTAGACAGTCGCTCAGTGACGATTGACCAAACCGTTCAGATTGCCATCCGGAAAGCCGATTTCAGTATCAACCTAGTTAGATTCGAAGGAGATACATTCTTGAAAACCCTTCGCAATAAAATGCTGTGGGGAATGGACAATCGCAATTAAGTATTTAATTTTAATTTCTTTTTTATTTGCTGAAAAGTGAATTTGAAGGAGGGTTTTGGCTTCTTAAAAAGAAAAAATAGCAATTTTGAGGCAATAAAACCTTGTTTGAGGCAAAAAAAGATGATTTTTGTTATTTGTAAGTCATTGTTATTTAGGTTGTTGCAGTGTGTTTATGATTTTAGTCCTAATTTCATTCACTTTTTTTCCAATAAGTGTTTTTACTTACTTTTTGCTCTGTTTTTTGTAGAACTTATTGCCTGGAAAACGTTTAAATATTTAAACAAAAATCTAATTTATTAGAGTAAAAATCTAATTTTTTAGTTCTTCATTTATCAAAATATCAATGGTTTATAAAACTATTTTTTTGAATTATTAAAAAAACCTTGCAAAGAATTCATACAGTAGCCTATATTTGCCACCAAGGTAACTAGGTATATTTACTCATAGTAAAAAACACTTAGTTTTGAGAAGATGACTTACACACACAATACACAAAATAATGACACAAAAATCAAAGGGCGTAATGGCATTGCCATTCGGGGACAGTTCTAACTCGTCACGAGCCAACAAAATCAACTACAGAGAATTTATTTTTTTAACATTGCTGATGTTCAGCAAGCGCTTGTTTCAATTTAAACCGACTCAAGGCTAAGCAAACAATCAGCTCCCCACTATCGTTTCTTCAGGCAATTGTCCAGAGTTTATCTGTATTAGTTGTCAGTCGGATTCATAGTCATGATTTTATAAAAACGCACAATACACAAATACAAACGACAATCACAAACGCACAATGAAAATTCTACTAAGCACCGCACTACTAGTTGTTTTCCTGCCGCTGAACGCTTATTTCAATCCTAAAATGCGCAACAATTTTGGGGCAAATCACGCGATTCTAAGAATAAATGCTGGCTACTTTAACAACGTTTATCAAGTAAGGAAGCCTGTATTAGAAGGCACCAACGCTGCAGCTCCAGTTAGCATGATGGATAACATGCGACTAAGTGCCGAGGCCATGGTTATGTTAAACAACCGTTATGGATTCAGCGAATCTGTTAGCCGCTCGCGACCAAAATTCATCCATGCAAAAGGTATTTACGATGGTATTGCCAAAACTACTTTGCTGAGTGCTGGCTATGCTCACGGTCTAAAGTGCCGTGCAGGATTCTTGTTCTTTGGTCAGGTGAAAGGCTATTTCAGTCTGGGTGCTGCCGCATTAATCAATAATGATTTGACTTTGCCAGCCGAACAACGCACCACTCAAATGGGAGCGCGTATGGGCTACAATGTTTATAACAGAAGCTCTGCCTTTCAATTCGAGACTTATGCTTTCAAAAGCAAGATGCTCGTTACTGCAATGGCCTATAAAAAATTGGGAGAGAACATTCTGATACAGGGTGGTGTCGAGCAAAATCAACCTAAGTTTGGGTTCTCAGCATTGATTGGATCATGCAGACTGAGTGCAACAACTCAACTATACAAAAACAATTTGCAGTCAGGTGTTAATATGACTGTTAATTTCTAAGATATCGTGTGTGTGTAAACACTAATAAATCAACAAAAAAAGTGTGAAACTAGGTCAACTTAGTTGACCAAAAACTGTAAATCCTCTGCCGGTTCGTATACTCCGGTGGAGGATTTTTTTTATTCTCGATTTTAATGTGAACTGTAATTGTTTTTTCTCTTCAGGCAAGCAAGAGATGGATATTGTCATTCTGACCTTTTTGATATCTTATTCAAAAATGGGCATTTCGCATTGATAGGTAAGAGTCAGGGTATTGTCCTTCATTTTTAGTTCAGCGCCTGGGTAGTAATGGTTGATGTCTTTTATCACCTGATGTTTGCCATTGGCATATACCACAAAGGAGTCGTTTGGGTATAGAGTAAAATCAAATTCCAGGTCGAGGCATTTATTATCCATTGGCTTGAGATAACGATTTTTAATCAGAATTCTGTCAATACCAGATCCACTGCGGGCAAAGAAAGTATTGGTTTTATATCTTATTTCTTCCTGCTGCATTGTTTCAGGGCACATTGGTACAATCACATCTTTTTTCAGAGTCTGCTGACAGGCTGATAGGGAGATAAGAAAACAAAGTCCGATAGTCTTTATGTTCATACCTTAGTAGCGACGATGGGTGTGTCTACCATATCTGTTGTTTGTTCATTCAGCCAGGTACTTTCCATACCAGGTGGAATGATCACAGGCATTCGATTTTTGCTATTGTGTATTTCTGCCATCAGTCCTTTAGCTTCTTTTGTTAAAATGGCGTAGGTGTTGAGTTCTTCACCAGTTTCTTTGTCTATCCATTTGCTCCACAAGCCTCCCAAAGCGAAGGCATCTCCATCGGCTAAACCAATCTCATATTTTTGTTTCTTTTTGCCTTCTGGGTCCAGCCATTGCCACTCGTAAAAACCATCAACAAGAACCAGGCATCTTTGATGAATAACATTTCTGAAAGAGGGTTTTTCGGCTATTGTTTCTATTCTGGCATTGAGCGTGTTTTTCCGAATATCTTTGTCTTTAGCCCAATGAGGAATGAGTCCCCAGTTTAATAGTTGGATTTGTTCCGGCAGAAGATTGGTGATAACAGGTGTTTTAGGGAATTGGAAGCCATTGAATATAGAAGGCTGATAGGCCTCTGGTTTCTCGAATCTGGCCCTGAAGCGGTGCTCGAGTTCAACAGCTTTTTTAGTTTGTTTAGAGTGAAAACACATTAGCTTTTTACAGTAATAATATCAGATAATCGGGTAGTGTAACCCGGAGATAGTTGTTCTTGTTTCATTCTCCATATTCTGCCGCTGGCTTGTTTAGCCAATCGCAGTTTCTGTTGTCCGTATCTGGCGTTTAGTTTATCCATAGCAGCCATGAGTGGAATATGTTTCTGGTTACGGTTTTCGAAAAGTCTTACTTGTTCATTTTTATCCGGCGTGAGGTCCATAACAATAACCCCTGCCTTCTTGTAGTGGTAGCCGGTTTTGAAGATTTTGCCAAGAGCCTCGAGAGCAAATCGACTAAGTTCTATGGCAGAGTTGGTAGGGAAAGGAAGTTTAACTAATATATTTTTACTGTATTGGGGAAGATCCTGACGATGCCCATTGGTGTGTAGAAATACCATCATGGTATTACAGCAATCATTCTGGCGTCTTAGTTTTTCGGCACACGAAACGGCAAAAGTAGAAACGCGTTCTTCGATTTGATGTAATTCGGTAAAATTGCCATCAAAAGACCGGGTTGTAGCGATGTTTTTTTTGTCTTTTATTTCATCAATTTTCAGAGTAGGTATTCCCATTAGATCGTGCTTTAGTCGCACCCCGACAATGGTCATTTGTTTTCTGACGAATTCGTCGCTTAACAATGAGAAATGAAGCGCATTGGTTACTCCCATTTTTTTAAAGCGTTGTGAATGTGCTCCCCCTATGCCCCAGACATCTTCTACTTTAGTCCATTTAAGGGCTTTGATGCGTTTTTCTTCGCTATTGATGATATGGGTGCTGTTGGTTTCGTTCGGGAATTTTTTAGCGATTCGATTAGCTATTTTGGCAAGGGCTTTTGTTGGTGCGATACCTATGCTAATAGGAATTCCGGTACATTTAAGGATTCGACGTCTTATTGTTTTCCCGAGATCAGAAAGCTGTTGTTCATCAAATCCTTTTAGTTCGAGAAAGGCCTCGTCGATACTATAGATTTCCATATCGTCGCAATACTCAGCAAGTAATTGCATAACACGCTGACTCATGTCACCATAGAGGGCGAAGTTAGCTGAGAAAACTTTGACCTGGTGTTTTTTGAAAAGTTCTTCGTATTCGAAAGCTGGTGCCCCCATTGGAATGCCGAGTGTTTTGGCTTCATTGCTTCTTGCTATTGCGCAGCCATCGTTGTTAGAGAGAACCACTACGGGCTGACCATTGAGGTCTGGGCGAAAAACTCTTTCGCAAGACACATAAAAGTTATTGCAGTCGACCAGGGCAAACATCAGGACATTTTTTTTATGACATGTGTAACGATACCCCAGATCATGAAGTCGTTGTCTTCAGTTACTTTTATGGGTTGGTAGGAATCGTTGGCGGGCAACAGCCAGCAACAGTTTTTTTCGAATCGTATACGTTTGAGGGTGAACTCACCATCGATATAGCATACGGCAATTTTATCGTCTGCGGCTTCAAGACTTTTATCAATCACCAACAGGTCGCCATCGTGAATTCCGGCATCTTTCATTGAATCACCTTTAACGCGACCATAAAAAGTTGATGATGGGTGTTTGATGAGGTGTCTGTTGAGATCAATACTCAGGTCGATAAAATCTAAGGCAGGTGAAGGAAACCCTGCACTTATTCCTGCACTGATATAAGGCAATTCTAATTCTGAATCGGTATTTGCCGAGAATATATCTAGTTGTTCGGAGTGATGCAGGATAATTGCGTTCATGCTTTACAAAATTACAATTAATTTTTGGGACGGGAAACAGGGGACGGAAAAACAGGATTTAGGCGATAGGATAAAGGGGGCTGACGCAGGTAATGAGAGTGAGAATGAGAATGAGAGCAGTAACATCTTGGGGCAGCGACGCAGGAGAATTATCATATGTCCACCGTATAGCCGTCGGAGCTGCGCTCCACGGTGCGATACCCAGGACGATCTACAACCAATCGTTGTCGGGTTCGTATTTTTTAAGTTTGTTTTTGAGCAGCCTGTTTTCTTCTTTCAGGGAACGGATTATATCAAGAAGGGTAGATAAGTCGTCGCTGTCAGCTGTGCTGCGCGGCATTGCAGGAGGTGCGATGCTGTTGCGTTTGTCGGCATTTCTTTCGCTTTCGGAATTGAGAGTGCTCAGGATTTCTTCAGAGTTGAATTCTAAAAGTACTGAACGGCTAACGTTCAAAATTTCAGCAATCTGAGTTATTCGAGATAGGTTAATATCAGAATCACTTCTCTCAATCTTTCCATAGCCGCTAACACTCAGTCCGAGTTGATCTGCCATATACTCCTGAGTGTAGTTTCTCAGTTCTCTGATTTTTCTGATATTTTCTCTAAGTAATCTCACCTACCCTAAAAGTAACATTTTAGTACAAAATAAGGCATATTAGTCTGTTTAGTCAAGCAAGTTGAACGAATTCTCACAATAATTTTGTAAA